>Ga0209345_10000112_pt1 | contig 117266 bp, 110 predicted proteins | sample Cruoilmetagenom7_FD_187294 | JGI IMG/M metagenome (GOLD analysis project Ga0209345, IMG submission 187294) | Oil polluted marine microbial communities from Coal Oil Point, Santa Barbara, California, USA - Sample 7 (SPAdes) (version 2) | ecosystem: Environmental > Aquatic > Marine > Oil seeps ... | reverse complement strand
CAGGAATAAAAAATAACATTCTTATGGATGTAACAGAGAGGCACCCAGGATATACCCACATGGCGCTGGATGTAACTGATATTCATGCAGTCGAAGTTATGCTAAATAAATTAGGTATTGATATCACAGAAGGCCCGATAATATTACCTAATGGTGGAATGATGCTGTTTATTCGAGATCAAGACCGCAATGTAATTGAGTTTCATCAGAGTGCTGAAAAGCTATAAATATATATTGGACATACCAATGAATAATCATAAATATCACAAGTTGATCTTTGCATTTTTAATGTCATTACTTATGTCGTGTATTATGTCTCTTGTCATTAGCATTATTAACATTGGACTTGTAAGTGATATTGTTAACATCTGGTTAAGTGCTTGGTCGTCCTCATTTATGATAGCATTTCCAGCTGTTATTATAGTGTCGCCATTAGTGCATAAATTTGTTAATCTGCTTTTAAAGGGCTGAGTAGACCTATTCAACTATACATAGCCTAACAAGCGACTGTGATGTCAAACCCAATTAAAAATTAATTAATAAGCCCATTCACACCTGTCTCTTACCATGGCATTTAACATGATAATAAATTTCCTCATACACGCAGTGAGTGCTACTTTTTTATGTTTTCCTTGCGCCACTAACTGATTATAAAAAGCCTTGATTACTGGGTTACATTGAGTCGCACTCAGTGTCGCCATGTACAACACCGTACGTACTGCATAACGCCCGCCTTTTATTCGTCGTTTACCTCGCATTTTGCCACTGTCTCGGTTAATGGGGGCAACACCAACGAGAGCACTAATCTGAGTGCGTGATAATTCACCAATTTCTGGTAAGTCTGCAAGTATTGTATAAACCAGTGTGTCACCAACACCTGGTGCACTTTTTAATATTTCCTTTTTCTCTGCCCATTCGGCCTCATCTTCTACATGTTTGGCGAGTCGTCTTTCAATGCGAATAATTTCTTGATCCATATATTTAATAATTCGTTTACATGAAATTTCAAATGATTTTCCCATGATATTTTTTCTATTTAATTCTTGTGTTCGCATCCCCATTAACTGACGACGTCGTGCTATTAAATCCTTGATTGCTAGTAAGTTTTTACTTTTCTGTGGCGTTATATTGGGCTGAACAATAGCACCAAACTCAGCAATTATTTCAGCATCCAACTTATCCGTTTTGGCTAATATATTAATAGCTTTTGCATATTGTCTAACGGATGAAGGTTTAGCGATGCACACGGGTAAATTCTTTGCATGCGCTGCTTGTGCCAGGTTAAATTCATAACGACCTGTGGCCTCCATTACAAGCCGTTCTATTTTATAATGTGATAGGCGTTTAAGTATTCGTTTAATACCATCAGCGTCATTATCATCTTGCCAATGAATTGATTTTTCATAAATATATACATCTAAAGATGCCTTACCCACATCGACACCTACGTTTACCACGGATTTACTCTTTTTAAGTTTGTCATTTGGACTCATCCTTGCTAAATTCGAGCTTTAAGCTCATTCGACTGTTCGAGTTAATTAATCGGGTCGGCTTAGTGTCCCTGCTTGTTAACGATCGTTAAGATCAATAAATCATCGGACTACTAAACCGGTAACTTGGTGATGACAAGTTACGAGCTTAATTTTAATTTCTATTGGGGAATTTAACCATACAAGTAAATCAACCTGACCAAAAACTGTATGCTTGAATTACTCCGTAGAAACAGTACTATCAATTACTACAATAATTTAGCCTATGTCCGGTTTTCGGCCTTCGGCCTGTTATTAGGGAGTTAGGCATCATTGTATATATGAAAAAAATTCTTCTTACCACACTATTATTTATATTAAGCCATAACCTTTACGCTGAACAATCTCAAACTATTAAACTTCATAATGAAATAGAAGATGAAATTAGAGGGTCAGGCATATCCATCAATTTTAAATCGTGGAATAGAAACTCACTTCCTATTATATATGGTGGCTTTAGTATAAGCACATTGAAAGCAAATGTGCCTTTAGAAAACGATGCTAGAGATCAAATTTATCCAATATATGGCTTTATTGGCAGCTCTCTAAACTATCCAATTTCACCTTTTATAGAACTAGGATTAGATATTGGCGATATCATTGAAGATAAATCGCGTGAAGGGGATATTTTTGAGGTCGATATATACTATTCAATGGGTGTCACAATTACATTCGATAAAGCATTTGATATATCGTTTTACCATAAAACATATAATTTATACTTTACTGAAATTCTAGACACTACAAGACAAGATGTATATATTAACATCACTGGTATAAGCTTATCATTCTACCTTTAAAGCAGCCTAACAAATATCTAAAGCGAGTCTACTAACCCTTAACTTCTACTACATTTTCGGGTTACACTACTAATCACTAAAATAAAAACTATAACTACTGGGTTAATAGCTCCTTAGAAAAGCGTTATGTGTTTAATAAGACATGAGGAAATCACATGCACACAAAAAAAACTTCAATAATTTTATCGGTTTTTGTATTAATACTTTTTTCATTTAATACACTAGCAAGCAATCTAATAAGGTTCCCAAGTGACCCATGAAAAGTAGACACCTCCTATAATCAGGTTAAGGAGGCAATCATGCCAAAGAAAAAACAAGCTGCACCCTATACAGAATCTTTTAGAAAAGAAGCGGTACGTCGTTCAGAGGAAGAAGGTGTTACCGCTATTCAAGTCGCTAAAGAACTTGGTATTCATGTCAATCAAATTTACAATTGGCGCAACCAGTATAAACGCCTTTCTGATAAACAATTTAATTCTGTAGGTGGTGTTGATTATTCAAAAGATGAATCAGAGGAGATTCGTCGACTCAAGCGTGAAGTAAAAGAACTCAAGGAGGAGCGCGATTTCTTAAAAAAAGCGACGGCGTACTTTTCGAGTCAAAAAAAGTAAAGTACGCCTTTATACAATCTATCGTTGATGAGTTTCCAATTTACAAGATGTGTAGTTGGTTAAGTGTCTCACCTGCTGGTTTCTACAGATGGCGAGATCGAGATATTAGCCCAAGAGAAAGGCATCAAACATTAGTAAGGTTAGCCGTGATTGATGTGTTTCACCAATTTAATAAACGCTATGGCGCTCCTAGAATACAGGAGGAACTCGAAGATTTGGGTATACCTTGTTGTGTAAACAATGTGGCACAAATACTACAAGATGAGGGGTTAAGAGCACGTAACGGTAAGAGCTTTAAGTATGCACCCACAGCTTATGCGACAAGCAATGTCGCTGATAATATTCTTAACAGAAACTTTAAAGCTAGTAAGCCTGATGAAAAGTGGGTCTCCGATATTACCTATATTGATGTCGACGGAGAGTGGATGCATTTAGCGGTTATTCTGGATTTATTCTCAAGACAAATCATCGGTTGGGCGGTTGATGAAACCATGACAACTGAACTAATTCTAGAAGCATTTAATATGGCTGTAGCAAGACGTAATGTAAAACCTGGCCTTATACTTCACTCAGACAGAGGTGTCCAATATAGGGCTGGAGAATACCAGCAAGCATTGCTCGATCATAAAATAATACCAAGTATGAGTCGTAAGGGTAACTGTTGGGATAACGCTGTGATGGAGTCATTTTTTTCACGTTTAAAAGTAGAGCTAATTTATGCCGAAGAATATAAAACATTATCAGAAACATATACTGGATTATTTGAGTATATTGAAGTATTTTATAACCGTATACGAAGACACTCATCATTAGGATATGTGTCACCAGCTAAATACGAAGAGTACTACTACGCACAAAGTGCATAAACAGGTGTCTACTTTTCGTGGGGAACACCAGTATTAAAAGTACAATTACAGATGACTCCAAGATAAAAACTTGATTTCTTTAAGAAAATATTAAAATGAAACTCTTAACATTTAAATCAAGCAATATTGAGAGTAAAGGGGAGGGGGCGGCGATAAATGAGAATCAGTTAAATTTGTAAATGGTTATTACTTGTCACTGATCTTACCCCGATTATTCGGACGTTCACCTTTCACTTACCATCATCGATTCATATTCAAACGGCTTTATAGCTTAAATAACGATAAAGCCGTTTTATATTATAAAAAACTTCGATGGTTTCAAATATATTTCGCTTAGCTTCTTCTGTTGTTCTAAATCGATAATTATTTGTCAGTTATGTTTTTGAAAATAATTAGTGCTAGAGCATAATTGTTAAAATATTAGGAGTATTTTGCTCTAGTACCAATTAATCTAAAAGAAATAGACAGATGAACAGATATTTTATATATTTTACGTCTGTCTAGTTAACTGTTATGAGTAATCAAATGAACAGAATCATTATTTTATTGTTAGTTGTGGTCTTAGTGAGTTGTAGTCAGTCATTCGATATTCAGCTAGAACCTGAAGTGAGCTTGTTTATTCACAATGATGCCGAGCAGCGAATACGTCTCATTCAGAAAGATGAAGCCTATGTGGAGCTCAATGAATGGTTACACGAGAATAGTTCAGACTGGCATATCACTTCTGGTCGTTACCCTGGTGGCGTGTACGTAAAATCTGGCAACCATGGCATTCAAATCACTGAAAAACAAGTAGTTATTTACTCAACAGCAAGCAATGAACCAAAAGCAATTTATATCCAGGGCATTGAAAAAGGCGAGCTAAGTAGAATAAGAAATTTTGGAAAATAAACCCATAACAAGTTGTTTAAATTGCTGTGAAAAATGCAGCACAGCTCGGGTGCGCCAGAAGTTGTGCGCCGTTTAACTCAGTGGAAAGAATGGGGTTAGGGTGAAAATTAAAAGGTCAATATATATTGAAATACCATTGATATTTACTTGTCCCATTTTTTAAAACGTTTCTTGCAGTAATTTCTTAACGATTCATAGTCGTGAAAATATAATTCAAAGCCTTCTTCAGAGGGGGCATCATATTCACAATAATCATTTGTATGCTCACGACATATCGTTGGGCGATTATCATAAATGCCACAACCACCATCAATTTGAAGGTGCAGGCATTTGGTTTCAATTAAGAGAGTCCAGCCATCTTCATCTTTATATATACGAATATTTGCGTGTGATATTTGCCATAGCAGATGCTCAAATTCAGCTTTTGATCTAGGAGTGTCTATATGTTGTGTGATATAAGTGCAACAAATTGAGCCTGTACAGAAACTACATTTATTTTCAGATGTTATCTCAATGCTGGGTTTTATTGTGATGTTAGTAGACATAAAATTAAAAACCTAAGTCACGTAAATTGCCTTTACGCTTAACCAGATAACTGCCATCTGTTTGTCGGCGAGCAAACATAGCGATGCTTTGACGGATATTATCGTTGGCATTTTTTTCTGGTGTGATACTAAAATTGGCATCATATGCTTTTTTGTTGTCAAGGCTGGCTTTACCACTTAATGAAAGCTGCCCTTTTGCGTTAGAAATGTTTGCGATAAGCTGATCGTTCTCATTGGTGTCTATATCTAAATTAATGAAACCCAGATCGACACTTTCAACCAATGTTAAGTTGGCGTTTTTCCATTTGATATTGGCGGTTACTTTCGGTAGGCCTTCAGGCCTTAATTCAAGTGATGTAATATTTATATTAAAAACACCACCTAATTCACCCAGCGGCATTTTAATCAGGTCCTGCATCACTTTGGCGTCTATTCGTGCACGAATATCTGAGGCGCTAATAGTGCCAGCTGCTGAAATATTGATATTTCCTACAACGTTCTGATTTTTTATATTTCCTTTAACTTCACCGTTAATACTAGCGAGTAATAGCATTGCCGGGTTTATAGACCATTCGATATTATCAACAGGGGGTTGGCCTTTGATTGTGACTTTGTTTGCGCTGCCACTCCAAACGCTGCCCTGAATACCGTAGAATTTGACCGGAAGCCGTGCATTCTGTTCGGCCAGTGAAATAACTTTTGCAGCAGGCATATTGCCTAATGTAAAAAACAAATAAGATAGAACTGCAATTAAAATATAATAACGCTTTTTCATATATATGCTTTGTTGTCAGGAGTCGTTTAAGATGTGCGCTCTAGTGTTATTTGTGCATCAACTGCACCATCGATTTTTGATTGCTCAATTTTTACTTTACGGGCGATAATTCCGTATTTGTTTTCAAGATCTGCCAGCCAGATTATAATGCTGTCAAAATTGGCAGATTTTAGGCGTACACTTACCCCCTTTTTATCCTGGTCAATTTTTTCAATAAAGGGTTTTACACCTGAAGTGATTGCGCTACGATCAGTTAGACTGGCAATTGACTGGTTACGAAAGCGAGCAATATTATTATTGCCCGATGAGTTAAGACTGCGAATTTCTTCGCTAGCATTTTTCATCCAGCTATATAACTGACGTTGTGAATTGTTCTGTAATTGCTGTTGCTCATGGCGAGAGGTAACGGGCTCCCAAATTATTAAGTAGAACAACATAATTGCCAGGCAAATTGCACCCGCTATTACTATGTGTCTTTCTCTTTGTTCCAGCGTGTCTAACCATTGATTTGCAGGAGCTAGTAATTTATCTAGTATATTCATCCCTTTGCCTCCAGTCTTAAACGGCCTTTGACTTTGTCTTTTTCAACAGTGGTGGATAGCACTGTCTTAATGCCGGGGATAGCGACTAATTTATTTTTTATGGTTTCAATATCCTGTAATGATTTGGCTGTTAAATCTACATCAATATAATTGTTTCGATAGATGGCAGCTTTGATATCTATTTTATCATTGTCTCTAAGAGCAGGAGATACTTTGGAAAGGATTTGCAGGAAACCACTTGTGTTGGCTCCAGAGCCGCCCGATTTTAATTCATCCAGGCGACGTTCAACACGTTTTTGCATATTGGTCATTTTTTTCACGCCAGGTATGGCGCGTTTAAATTCACCTTCGATGAGTTTTGTTAGAGCAAGATTTTTTTCTTCAAGCTGAATGGCTTGCATTGAACTATAGCCAAGTTGTAAAACGAGCCATACTGCAGCAATAGTGGCTGCTGCCTTCCAGGGTTGCAACCATAAATCACCTTCACGTTTGGGTGTGAATTCGCCCTGTAACAAGTTAAGTGATTGGACATCATTCAGGTTTTGAACAAAAATTTCCAGTGCATGATTTTTGTAACATTGGGGTTTAATTTCAATATCGAATTCATTAAGCATGGTCTCTGCTTCAGTGTCGCCTTCTTTGTAAAAGAAGGTGATTGAATCAGGTGTGATAATTTCATGTTTGTTGTTGTCGTTTTCTGCGTGTGTATCTAATAGAGCTTGTAAAATCACGCAAAGGTTTTCACGGTCACAACTATGTGCCTGTGCATTACCCGTTTTAATGAGAGCGCTATCTTCATCTATTAAAACAGACCATTGATTGGACGTTGCCGGAAGGGCGACACTGTCTGCGGTAACAGACTCAAGGTGAATTTGTTGCTGGTTGAAAATGTCAATGACGTGTTCAAGTAAGTGACGTTTAATTGCAATAACCGGTACTTTGTTCTCGTCAGCCTGACCTGATGTGAATTTACCCACAGCGAAGTGAGTCTCTTCAATGTCTTCAGCCAGGTTATCTTCCATGGCATAGGGTATAGCCTGTAGTTGTTTACTACGGTTTTTGCTTGGAATATTAAGTGACTCGACCGTGGTGTAGTGAGCATCAATTAATACACTGACTTTTTTCCCCCGGGATATTGCTTTTAGTTCTTCAAGGCTGCCATGTCCCAGGGTAATGGAAGGGTGTAAATCGCCTCCCATTGCCCAGTATTGAAACGCAGGCTTTTTATCCGTTGCATTATCATGTTCGGGTTTGTAGTGGATAACTAGAAATTCACTCATCAAAAGTCACCACTGGTTTGCCGAATGAGTTCTGTTTTTGCATTGCTTTGATCTCGATAAATCATACTAAATAATTTTACATTTCCAGCGCCAAGCTGTGTTTGTGATTTCAATAAAAAGTACTCTGAATATACCTGTATACCTTCAGGCTTATATTTAGATATTTTTAACGTGTCTATCGCATATTTGGTGAAATCATCTATTTGTTCAAATGGAGAATCGTCTTCTATATTATCTTTTTCGCCGGTACCATCACGGTCTTTTACAATTTGTTCGCCGTGACCTTTTAGATTTTCAAGAGAGTTTAACATTATGCTACTTGCTGTGTTGATATTGATGCCTGTATTCACGTTAGGTAATACGCATATCTCATCTTTTATAAGATCAATCACCTCTACGGTATAACCTTTAACCAGGCGAAGTTCACTAGGGCTTACCATTAGTGCATTGGCAGTGCGGTAGGGCTTATCCAGGCCAATGTAGTAATCAAACTCAGCACCCTGTGTTTCATTCTGGTCATCATCATCTAGCCAGTCAATCAGGCTATCGGCCAATGCGGTGTGCAAGTTTGCTTCAACCTCCAAGTTTCCGAGTAGTGTAATATATTGCTGGCGATAGATGGCTAAATCTTTGTTTGATTTTGACAGGTTGTTTAAGTTGAAGCAGCTTTGTAAGTCGGCTAGTTTAGCGGATACCGAGCCGCCCTCAACCGGGAAGATGGCGGCCTGTTCATTAAATTGATGCAGATCACCCAGGCTGTCGAATTCGTTATTGGCGTCACGGTCGAGCTTAAGCAATATCATAGCGAATTCTACTGCATTACTATTATATAGTTGTGCCTGATCCAGGCGTAGAATGTTCTCAGTGCGGCGAATGTCATAATACAGGTGGCTCACCAGGGAAACGGCCAGAACCGTGGCCAGAGAAACCACTAAAAGTGCTGTAATGAGTGCAACGCCATCCTGTTTATGTGTTTGTGTCATTGGCGCGCCACCTTTATCAGGCGTGTTATTTTCCCCCAGTCGTGCATATTGAGTGTAATTTCAACGGCAGAAGGCAAATCTATAGGGTCAGAGGCAGCCAGGTTGTCTGCACTTGGCCAGTCTGTTTTCCATTCGTTTTTATCGTTTAGAAATCGCAGCTCAAGAGATTCAATATTAGTCATCAGCGTGCGCTCGACCACCAGCTCATCATCTGCACGATCTACGTGCGTCCAGTACATGCGAATGAGTTTGTCTTCGTCGAGGCGGTAAGCGACGCGTTGTAATGTGCTGCGTGCCTGTTCGGCGGGGTTGCGCCAGCCATTACGGGTAAAACTTACGATATAGTCGCTATCTTGTGTTGTGAGCTTTAAAAGTGTTCCACCCAGAGCATCATGAGCGTTACGTGCGCTTAGGTGTTGCATATCACCGACCAGTGTTAGCATGCTCATTTGTAGTTCTTGAAGCCTGTCTAATGCCCCTTCAGTATGTGTTTTACTACTAATAACAGAGTGTAAGCCCGAGTAGGCCAATATGGAAACAATGGCAAAAATAGACATTGCAATAATGACTTCTATCAGGGTGAAGCCTTTGTTTGTTAGTAGGGGGTTGAGGCGCATTACTGTCCTGCGTCCGTTGCAGGGGAAGTGACTTTGCTTGCAGGGTTAGTAATATACGCCTGTACCTGGGCGAGACTTCGGGTTCTCTCATCATCTAAATATACGGTATATTTTAAGCCACGAATATTTCCACTCTCATCACCTGTTTTTTCAACTTCACGGGTCCAGAACCATTCAACGCCTGCCATATCAGAGGACTTATCAGTGCTGCCTAAATCAGGCCATGCTTTGTCTATCTGTATTTGTACAATTTCATTCATTGCAACATAGTGGGCCAGGGTTTTGCTTTTAAGGTGACCTGCCGAGTTGGTGTGATTCCCCGATGCTTTAATGAGCGAGGCGAGGGCAATGGCTATTATGGTTAATGCGACCATAACTTCGATTAGGGTGAAACCACCTGCTCTACTGCGTGTACTTTGTGGGCGTAGGGTTTTAAATTTATTGTTACACATGAGGTTATTGATCAGCCTGCATGTGTTCGTATTCGCCCTGGGGTAAGCCTTGTATGCTTTCTTCAATATCATCGCCGGGTACGCGTATACTTACTTCAAAGGGAGGGGTAAGTTCTGAGCTGGATAATAGATAGATATTCGGTTTGATTTTTTTAGCTTCGTCTATCTGGGTCTTTTTAGATATGTTTGTATCCAGGTTAGATGCGGCGGTAGCGAGTTTGTTTTCTTTCTCTTCTTCGATTTCCGGTTCATCTTTCTGGGATTCTAAAATATCTACAGGCGTTTGTTCTATGAATAAGGTTAGCTCTAATGGCTCGGGTAGAGTTCGGCTACGCAGTAGTTTGTCTTTAACAATATATACCCAAATATCTTTTTCTTCATCAAAGCGCATAAAGCGATAGCCTGTTTCATAAAAGCGTACGCCATACTCTTCGGCTCTAACAACAGATTGTTCATGGGCAAAACGTAAGACCTGTTGCAGGCGAAGTATTTCTTCATCAACAAGGTCTTCGTCTCCGCCAGTAGATATATTGACTACAACAAAACCGATAGAAATACTGATGATAACAACGACCACCAGGAGCTCTATTAAGGTAAAGCCTTTGTTTAGTGGCTTTTTATGGGCGGGTGCTTGCTTGTGCATAATTCGGCACGCAACGGCTTAGATTAATCCCAGTTTCCGATATCAGCATTGGATTCTTCACCGCCTTCAACACCGTCAGCACCTAGTGAATAGATGTCAACTTCACCGTGTTCTCCGGGGCTCAGGTATAAATAATCTCGCTGCCAGGGGTCTTTTTGTAGCTTACTAACATAACCACCTTTTTGCCAGTTGCTCGGAACCGGGTCGCCAGTTGGCTGGTCAACCAGTGCGTCCAGACCTTGATCTGTAGTTGGGTAGGTGTAGTTGTCTAACTTATACATCTTCAATGCGCCTTCTAGTGCATTGATGTCAGCTTTGGCTTTAACAATACGAGCAGTATCTGTTTTGCCCATAAATTTGGGGGCTACAAATGACGCTAATATGCCGATAATGACTACGACGACGATGATTTCAATTAAGGTGAATCCCTGTTGTTTCATATAAGGTGCTTTCACAGATGGCTCCATAGTGAATAAATGGTTAAACTTTAAATTGGGATAATCAATTGATAGCTTTTTAATAGTCTCGCTATTGTGCTGTGATCAATTGAGTATTATAAGTTTTAGGCAATATCATACCAGATGCCGGTATAAGCGGATATGACACAATTGTTACCTATGAGAATATTACACAAGCTTAGAGCCTATAAACTTTGGCTAGTTCTGTTAATTTTATGTTTTTTAATTCAATTATTGCATTTGGAGCCGAGATTAAGATTTGACCGTCAATTAATTGAACAATGGCAGGTATGGCGGTTAATCACGGGCCATTTAACGCATTTAAACTGGAGCCACTTCTTGCTTAATATGGCAGGTTTAAGCATGGTTGCTATTTTTTTCTCAAGTTATAAATCTACACGTTACTGGGTTGATGCTCTGCTATTTATATCGTTGGTCTGTAGTGTCGGCATGTTGCTAGATAATCAGCTAGACAGGTACGTGGGGTTCTCTGGAGTATTGCACGGTCTTTTTATTATTGGCGCGCGCTGGGAGATGAAACATTACACGGCAAGTGGAGCTGTGTTGCTTGTTATTATTGTAGGTAAGTTGATATGGGAGCAAAGGTATGGCGCGCTACCGGGTTCTGAGTCAATGACCGGAGGCAGGGTGGCGATTAACTCACATCTTTATGGGGCGATAGCCGGTGCAATTTATTTGTTAAAAAAGTCGTCTTAAAATTATATTTTTGTAACGTAATTAGAGTTTATTGAAATACTTTTTTTATGAAAAATAATATATAAGTTAATGATTTTTTAAAATGGCACTTTTAAGTTATTGCATTAAATCGTTCATGTTTATTATGGGAAGCAGAATTGACAGTACTATGACTAAAACGATGCCACCCATAAAGACAATTAGTAATGGTTCAAATAAGCCCATAAAAGTGGCAATTAATAATTCGAGTTCTCGCTCCTGTTGTTCTGCTGCCTTGTCTAGCATGTCTTCAAGATTACCTGATCTTTCACCGCTGGATATAAGGTGCAGTGTCATAGGCGGAAAGAGTTTGCTGCGATCAAGGGCGGCGTAAATGCTTGAGCCCTCCCTTACTCTTTCTGAAGCATCTATGACGGCATCTTGCATGGGTAAATTGGCAACTACAGGTGCAGCAAGTTGTAAGGCATCAAGCACAGGTACACCACTTGATGAAAGTATGCTTAGAGTACGTGAAAATCGAGCTGTGTTCAGTCCTCTTACCAGTCTTCCAATTACGGGTATTTTCAATAGTAATAAATGAAATCGGCGTTTGTTATAGGGGATAGATAAAAATTTCTTTATAGCAAAAAATAAGGCAACGCCAAGAGCAATTAAAAGCCCCCACCAGTTTTGCAGAAACTCACTAATCCATATCATAGCTTTGGTGATACCAGGAAGTTCCTGGCCAGAGGTTTCAAACACTTCGACGATTTGTGGAACAACAAACATTAATAACCCGGTAACAACCAGAAATGCCATGATGGTCAGGATGGCGGGGTAGATGGTCGCCTGTGCGATTTTAGATGCCATCTGCTGACGGCTTTCTGTGTAGTCAGCCAGTCTGTCGAGGACTATATCTAAATGCCCTGAAGATTCACCGGCAGCTACGGTAGCCCGGAATAATTGTGGAAAAATTTTTGGGAAATCGGCGAGACCGGCTGCCAGTGTGTGGCCCTCTAATATTTTAGAGCGTAGAGCGAACACCATGCTTTTAATGCGAGGCTTTTCGGTTTGTTTGCCAACGGCAGAGAGTGATTCATCCAAGGGTATTGCAGCACGAACCAGGGTAGCTAACTGTCGGGTAAATAAGGCGAGGTCGGTTGCGCCAATGCCACGACGAGAGACTTGTGCGGGTTTATTATGTTGTTTTTTTTCCTGACTGGCTGCGGTGTCAATTTGTAAGGGCATCATGCCCTGGTCGCGTAGCATTTGTCGAACCTGGCGTTGTGTGTCGCCCTCAATTACACCTTTTTTTTCTCGGCCTTTCTTGTCGAGAGCTATGTATTCAAATGCTGCCATTTTTATTTTTTTTGATTGAGAGTTTTATGTCCCGATCTCGACCTGAAAGTAAGTTGTTTATTGTTAATCTTCACGTGAGACTCTTAGCACTTCTTCCAGTGAAGTGATGCCCTCTAATACTACGCGCTTTCCATCAGCGCGTAAGCTGGTAGTGAAAGTACGAGCATATTTTTCCATTGCCTGCTCGCCTTCACCGTCATGAATCATTTGTTGCAACTTGTCATCAACAGGAATTAATTCATAAACACCTGTACGTCCAGAAAAACCTAAATGATTGCATTCATCACAGCCAGTTGGTGTATAAATTTCAGGAGCCTCTGAGAGGGGGATGTCTAACCATTTGCATTCAATTTCAGTTGCGGTGTGTGCCTGTTTACAATTTGGACACAACTGGCGAACCAGTCTCTGGGCCAGTACACCAATTAAACTGGAGGCTAATAAGAAGGGCTCTACACCCATATCACGTAAACGAGTTACTGCACCAATAGCCGTATTGGTATGTAGTGTCGAAAGTACCAGGTGGCCCGTTAAACTGGCTTGAACTGCAATGGATGCGGTTTCAAGGTCGCGTATCTCACCAATCATCACAACGTCTGGATCTTGACGTAATATGGCGCGCAGGCCTTTTGCAAAAGTCATTTCGACCTTGTTGTTAACTTGCGTCTGGCCTATACCATCTAAATAATATTCAATCGGGTCTTCGACGGTTAATATGTTTCGGCTTTTATCGTTGAGTCGAGTTAAGCCGGCGTAAAGTGTGGTGGTTTTACCAGAACCAGTTGGACCGGTAACTAAAATGATACCGTGGGGGTGATGTAGTAAATCGCTTAAGCGTTCGGTATCGTATTTTGACATACCCAGATGCTGCACATCTAATCTGCCTGCTTGTTTGTCTAATAAACGTAATACAATGCGTTCACCATGCCCCGATGGTAATGTGGATACACGCACATCAACTGATCTACCAGCGACCTTTAATGAAATACGACCATCTTGTGGTAAGCGTTTTTCAGCAATATCGAGTTTCGCCATGACTTTTATGCGTGAGATGACTAAAGGCGCAATATTTTTTGGTGGTTGTAAAATTTCGCGTAAAACACCGTCAACACGAAAACGGATCCGCATTCTGTTTTCAAATGCTTCGATGTGTATATCAGAGGCACTTACTTTTATAGCTTCAGTTAACACTGCATTAATTAATTTAATAATCGGTGCGTCATCTTCTGCTTCTAATAAATCTTCTGGTTCAATCGTTTCTGCAAGCTGGTCTAAGTCGAGCTCATCGCCCACACCTTCCATCATTGCCATGGCCTGATCAGAATTTTGTTCATAAGTTTGAGCAAGTAGTGCATCAAACTGTTCATCGGTAATCGTTGAAAGTTCCAGGCGGCGACCAATAATTCGACGTACCTCGGCGATAGCCTGAGGATTTAAATTGCCCCGATATAGTAACTGAGCCTTATCTTCATCAATTTGTCCGAGCATAACACCGTGACGCTTGGCAAATGCATATGAAACGCTTTGTGCCGATAGCGGGATATTCTGGATTTGCTCCGTACTTACCTCACTGTTAGATGAGTTATTCAAAGTCTTCGCCATCAAGGTCGGCCGCTTCACTCTTTATTTTGGTATCTGAATTAGTTTTTGGTGAGCTAGTCTCATCATCTTTTGCATCTGGTGGCGTAATTAAATTCTGTAATGGTGGCAGTAATGGGTTGTTTTCATCTTTTAATAAGCCAAAACCATTTTCACCGGCATCAATTTGCTGAGCGCGTAAGTAATTGTATTTCTGGTTGGTTTGGTGAGCAGCATCGGCTGCATCACGCAGAATGCTGGGGCGCATAAATATCATTAAGTTCTGTTTTTCTTTAGATGTAGTATGTGAGCGGAATAACCAACCGAGCATGGGTATATCCCCTAACAAGGGGACTTTGGAAACGCTGTCACGTAATTGATCATCGATGAGCCCGCCAAGTACTAAAATCTCACCATCTTCAACGAGCACAGAAGTATTGATTTCTCGCTTATTGGTAATAATGCCTCCATTCGATGCTGCAGATTGAGAAACATTAGATACTTCCTGCCTTATCTCCAGCTTAATGGTATTGCCGTCATTAATTTGTGGCGTGACTTTTAGTGTAATACCTACATCCTGACGCTCTACCGTTTGGAACGGGTTAGATGCACCGTCAGCAGCCGTTGTAAAAGAGCCCGTTAGGAAAGGTACGTTCTGTGCGATAACAATTTCAGCTTCTTCATTGTCCAGAGTTACGACACTTGGTGTTGATAGGATATTTGTAGCCGCATCAGCTGAAAGTGCTTTGAGTAAAAAAGCGAAACGTGTTCCTTCATCACCCCCTACGCCAAAAGTAATACCATCACCTAGTGAACCGCCTATTGTAGATGGGTCACCACTAAACAAACCAATAATACCACTAGAGCCACCAAAGTTTCCGACGCCTATTGGGACACTATTACTCGTAGAGTCTTTAGGTGGACCAACTGCAAATTGAGAAGAGAACTCTTTGCCTGTGTTATTGGAGATTTCAGCAATAATCGACTCAACCAGAACCTGGGCACGGCGAATGTCTAATTGGCGAATAATTGATTTCATTCTGCGAACCACATCTGGGCCGGCAGTAATGATTAATGCATTGGTCGATTCGTCAGCCTGAATATCAACTCCAGGTTTTTTAACAGCATTAGCTTTTGCTGTTTTTTTCTTTGATGCATCTTCGCTTTTTTGTACTCCAGTTAATATGGACACAAGTTCTTTGGCCTTGGCGTACTTCAAATAAATCACATGCGTGTTACCGGCAGCATTTTCAAGAGGGGTATCCAGGTGTGCAATGGTGGCACGAATTTTTAATCGGCTAGCACGTTCACCACTCATTAAAATACTATTTGTACGATCATCAGCGGCTAAAGTGATTTTTTTAGAAGCAGGTGCTTTGGCTCCACCGCCACCTGATTGTAATGAATTAAGTATGCGAACCAGTTCTGAAGCAGAAGCATGTTTAAGTGGAATTATTTCCAGCTCATCACTTTCAGGGCGATCAATATGTCGAATAATCTTTACCAGGCGTTTTATATTTGCAGCATGATCGGTAACAATTAGCGTATTGGTTGGGTTATATGCTGCAAGGTGCCCCTGTTGAGGAACCAGTGGTCGAAGTATGGGAACTAATTGCGCGGCCGGGACATGGTCCAGGGTTATTACCTTAGTTATTAGTTCGTCTCCTACATGGCTAGAGCCGCGAACAACGGGTAAAGGGCCCTGTTTTGCATTTACTTGAGGTACAATTTTTATCACACTACCCACGGGTACGGCTGCATAGCCATGAACCTGTAAGACAGAGAGAAAAACTTCGTATACCTCTTTTTCTGACATGGTGTTCGATGATACGACCGTTACTTTAGCCTTAACACGTGGGTCAATGACAAAGTTTTTGCCGGTAAATTTCGAAACCGTACTGATCAATGCACGTATATCAGCCTGTTTCAAATTTAAAGTGATTTGATTTCCTGAAGCAAGTGCATTGTGACTTGCAAGCAAACCCGAGCCCAGTAGGCAACAGATTAAAAATAATCGTTTAAGAGCAGGCGGCATTGCCTGTATATATTTGTTTTTCGAACCCTGAAGTTTCAAAATAATTGTCTCTGATTAAGGTATATCAAAATGCAATGGCATTTCTGCACCATTACGTAATATGGTTAAGTCTATTGATTTAGCTGATTGTAAAGATCTTAGTGCTTTAAGTCCCCTCGAGGGATTATTAAGTTCAACACCATTTACCGCAATAACCACATCATTAGGTTCCAGGCCAACAGCATCAAATAGTGAATTATCACCCTGGGGCTGTAATTTATAACCCCGTAATTTTCCGTTTTCATTATAAGGTACAGGTATAGCGTATTTGCCAAACGAAGTAGGGTTTTTCAGTATTTTCTTGCGGATACCTGATAATACACCGCCTGGGGTTGATGGAGGAACGGCCATTTCTTTGCGTGGGGAAGAAGTAAGCAAGTTTTCGCTATTGTCTTTGGGCATGCGCAGGGTCTCAAGCTTACCGCTACGCTCCAGGATAACTCTGTCAGCATATATTTCTTTTAATATGGCGCTGGAAACTTTATCACCCGGTGCATATGTGTCTTCTTTGCCATTTTTGCCCTGTGAGATTATGGCATTGCCATACTCCATTGGATTTGTAGCAAGCACTCCTTTAAGCACCAAATTTAAACGGGTTTCAGGGGCTTCAGTTTGAGTTTTTTTGGTGGTTGTTTGCTGAAAATTTCCGAAAAGGTGTGCGTCAGTAATTTCTCTGTAATTTGTCGTTTGCTTTGTTTGAGAGCCGTTTGATTTGACGCCAAGCGGAGCTGTTTGTTGGTCCTCTCCGGGGATGAGTAGCCAGGTTAGTTGTGACAGGGTGTAACTACAGGCAAGTATCAGAACAACCGTGACAATGGGTGGCAAAATACGATTTATCTTTGTTAGATTTATCGTATTAACGTTTAGCGCTTTGGGTAACTTGTCAGCAAGAGTGTTCATATTGTGTACATTATAAAGAATAGCGTTAGCAGTTCCAATTGCCCTGGAGGGTATATATGCCGAAATATTGTTACAATTGCGTAACAACAGGTTAATTTGGGCTAAGCAACATGTCCGTTATTACTTGAGCATTCGTTATTGGAAAATAGTGGTGTAAGTGGCTTGTATGCGCTATAAATACAAACTGTTGTAGTTTGTGGATATGCTTATAAGTCCAATATAACAATAATTAAAGTAATCAGTTTTTAGAAAATTTAAGTTGCCTGGTAATTATCCAGATTAAAGCAAAAACGGGGCTATAAGCATGAAATTGCCACATAGCCCCATTTTATAAAGCACAGATACTGGTCGTTAAACCATATCTTTTAGGCCTTTCAGCGGAAGTACTTTAACTACTTTGCGTGCTGGCTTAGCTTTGAACATCATCTCTTCGCCGGTGAAAGGGTTGGTGCCCTTACGTGCTTTAGTAGCAGGCTTTTTGATAACTTTGATTTTTAACAGACCTGGCAGATTGAAAAAACCTGGGCCACGTGGTTTGATATTTTTCTCTATCAGACCAGACAGACTATCCAGTACAGCAGTAACTTCTTTACGGCTTAGTTCTGTTTCTGCAGAAATGTGATTCAGAATCTCGCTTTTGGTTGGTGGCTTTTTAACAGCTGATGCCGCAACCTTTTTTTTGGCAACTTTTTTCTTTGCAGCTTTCTTTTTTACCGCCATGCTAGGATGCTCCTATATATATTTATGAAATCAATTAGGTTTAAGAATTGAAGTTATTATTCAATGTCTCGATTGTTAGTGCTTTTGCACTGTAATACAAGGGTTTTTATTAAAAAGTTAGAGAAATATGCATGAATTTACTTATATAACAGCATTTACTGTCGGATTGATGGGTGGAGTGCATTGTGTTGGCATGTGCGGCGGTATAGTTGGTGCTTTAAGCTTTGCCAGTCAGAATGATAAAAACAATGAGGTATCACCACTGTTAATGCTCATAATTTCTTATAATTTTGGGCGATTATTTAGTTATACATTAGCTGGTGGCTTAATGGGAGCCGTGGGTTGGCTGGTTACTATTTGGACAGATATTCAGTTTATTCAAATATTATTACAATTGATTGCGGCGCTATTTATGTTGATGATGGGGCTATATATATCAGGGTGGTGGATGGGGCTACTCAGGCTTGAAAAAGTGGGTGCAATTGTCTGGCAAAAAATTCAGCCATTGGCACAAAATTTATTACCCGTAAAAACACCTTTTCATGCGGTTATGTTAGGGGTGTTGTGGGGGTGGTTACCCTGTGGTTTGGTATATAGTGCTTTGGCATGGTCCGTGTCTGCAGGTAGCTTTCAGGAAGGTGCATTACTGATGTTAAGTTTTGGTTTAGGTACCTTGCCAAACCTGGTTGCGATGGGGTTATTTGCAAACCAGTTAAAGCGGTTCGTACAGCAGCAGCTAGTGAGAAATTTGGCCGGTGGCCTGGTGGTGTTGTTTGGTTTGTGGAGTTTGTTTTTGGCTGTTAGGTTGTTACTGGCTTAGGCGGTAGAGGTTAGATGTCAGAAATGAAGATATTGTTACAGGGGCGCAGAGTTTTATCTGTTGGAGAAAATTGTTATTAAAGTTCATCTCAATAAAGTGTTTATGTATTTTCTTACGTGTGCAACGACCCTGTGAAATGAGATTCCAGCTAAAAGGGTTAGCAATAATTACTAGCTGCAACCCATAAAAAACAGCTGACTAATTTTGTTTTTTACATATTAATACGATTTATATTGTTAATTTGTCTGTTACCCGAACCGGGCCCCGTCTTTTGTTGTTGCCTTAAATTATCCATCTGTATTTTGGGCTGTATTCTATTTTCATTGTTCCATTGATCAGGTGTAATTGAGGCTCTTCCTAAGGGAAGAGCTGTAGGGTCAATTACTTTATTGAGCTTAAGTTGGCCTGATTTAGATTTCTGCAATTGCAGAATTTTAATTCTAAGGTGCTTGTCAGACTTCGCTGTTTTTTCTTTTGTAGTAAAAGTTTGTGTAGCTTCACCTAAATGTAAAGAAACTTTATTCTGTACGTGCATCTGTATCAACCATTGCTCTGTTTTTCCCATGAAGGGTAATTCAGTATGGGTTCGTAACAAACTTTGCATAGTGCCCGCGGGCGTTACTCTGCTAGACATAATAGTATTGGTATTTACGCGGAAACCGGATACAGCAACCCTTGAGCCGACCTCAGGTAATGCACCTGCATTTATGGGCAGAATAATTGTTTGCCCATCAACTTTAAAGCTATAAGTTTTAGCTTTAACTGATTCAACTTTTCCAATAACTTCGTGGCGCAAGTTAATGGTTAGTGCATGGGTATGTTGTTTGGTATCTAGTGTAAGCACTTCAACTACATCACCAATTTCCAATTGTTGGGGCACTGCCGCATTTCCATCAACAGTGAACGGTGTTTTGTTGTCATATTCAATTTCAATGCCGTTAACAAAGATGCTTCCAAAACCGGTTATCTGACCCAGAATTCCAGTACCACCCATGCCGCTATCATCTTTAATATTGTTAGCCAGCATGCCGGTTCCGCCCAGCCCGATATCACTATCTTCGTCATTGCCAGCACTTATGTTTAGTGGTGTTGATGTGCAGGCGGTAAAACTGAGTGTTATTAGTACAAATATAATTATTCGATAAAGTGGGATCATTATTCTGCGCCCCTGTTTTCATTAAGCTGTGCCTGATGCCAGTAGACACCTAGACGCATACGGTACGTTGCATCATTGTTTTGTTTATCTGCATCATAGAGTTTGACGGCCTGTTTATTTAAGTGCTGCAGTAACTCATTGCCTTTTTTATCAGCAATACTGCGTAGTTGCAGTATTGAATTTTCGCTTAGACATGCGTAGTAGACGCTGCGTTCCAGCATAGGAGGCTCTTCACCAAGTATATTGCTGACACAACTCGCCATGTGGTCATGTATATGATGACCAAGATAATATGCCATTTCTTTAAATTCTTTATTGGTAACAAAAGCTGATTTATTGAGGATGACGTGATCGTCTTTTAAACGCACAATATTGAGCCGTAACCACTCTTCAAGAATTACCCTGGGTCTAACGTCCTTGCTAACGCTTGATACAAGTTTTTCAAAACTTGGCTGATCATCTTTTGTGGTTTTTAGTAACTCTCGGGGTTTCTCCTTGTTATCAAGGTACTCTGGCATACTGCTCCACCGGGCAATTATTTCACCGCTGAGAGAAGCGCTGCTCGTTATAGTTGGAATATTTTGATCAGCATTTTGACGAATACGCTTAATGTCTTTTCGATGTACTCCAGTGAGTACAAAAACCCGGCTGTCACTTGGTGTTTTGCCATCCAGTGAAAATTGCTTATCAGCAACATCCACATAAAGCTCTTTGATTAACTCACGAAACTGGGGAAAGGTCATGCCTTTCTCTATTAGTAGGCGAACCAAAGGCCTGCAGAGCATCTTGACGGCCTTAATGAGTGCTGTCTGTGTTTTAGTGTATCCGTTTTGGCTCATATCTTCTTTTACTCAAATTCTTTTCCAGGGAAATGATCGGCACTTATAGCTTTATTAACTGCTCCTGTTTTGTGCCTGATAACCAGTTCACGGTTTTTGATATAACTCAGGTTAAGGGTGAGTATAACTTGACGTGGGAAATATTACCACATAATATTAATTAACCGTGGGATTTTATCCCACATAGTGGCTTGTAATACAGCTTAATCATTAATATACGGGGTATGTTATGAAAATAAACAAATCTAAAAAGACAATGAGTGGCCTAATAAATGCCAACCACAGGAGGCTCATGCTTGTTGTTTTAAGTGGCACGCTAGCTCTTGGTTTGAGCGCCTGTAACGAGGAAACTGTCACTGCATTAACCGAAGATGCAGAGGTTCTGTCAAAAACAAATCCGACGGACCTAAGCCAGTACCAGACGATTGACAAAAATCATGGTCCATTTGGTTTTAGGCAGCCGGGTTATGTTAATCAGGATGCCTACATTACTGAGAATGTATACGGGGTGGATAATCTGGCCTATTACGGTGATTGGGATTCCAACCGGGTTTATATTATTGATGTTGATAATATGGTGTTATTAAAGACTGTCGAGAACACAGGTGATGGCCCTTATGGTATTGATCAGCAAGGCGCTAATAAAGCATATGCATTAACACGAAAAACGGAATCTTTAACAGTTGTTGATAATTACACTATTGAAAATGATGGTCTAATTGAATTGCAGCATAAGCCACGATCAACCAACTTTAATGCCAACACATTGCTTTCTCTGGTTTCAGGTGGCGATAAAGCGATGACCAGTATTATTCGTACAGATATGGATAAGGTAACAAAAGTTGTTGGTGAAAACGTATTAACGACACCACATGACTTTGGTGGTTCTCTATCAACAGGTCATCCTCTTTGGGTGAGTGATCATCATTTCTTTATGCTCGACAGGGCAGCACGTGAAATTCAACTCTGGAATCGGGCTGGTGAGAAGTTATCGGTTTTGAATACACCAACCTCTACTCATCATATTTTTCAGCCACCGGCTTCAACCATGGAGTTAGCAGACAAGAATGTTTTCTATGCGGTAATAGAAGGTAATCGGGATGAAAATGTTTCACCTGGCGTGATTCGTTTTAGTATTCATGGCAATACATTGCAGCAAACGGCACAAGTTAATTTGCATGACTACGATCCGCTAAATCTTGATGTTACGCAAATGGGTTCGCATCATGCTGATTTCCATCCAGGTGGTGAGTTTATCTATATTGGGTCTGCAGAAGGACATGTATTTGTGATTAATAAAAATACAATGCAGATAGATGCAATGGTAGATGCGGGGGCCGGAGCAGGCCATACCACATTCCTGCCAATGCGTAATCAGGCGATTATTACTAACCATAATGCGACGTATATGAGTGTGATCGATACAGTTAATCATGAACTGGTTAGAACGGTAGAAGTTGCAAATTCTGCTTCGCCTGATTATAAATCGCAGGCGCATACCTCTGGTGTAAGTCTTGATATGAAATATTTTTATAGCGCAGCCAGTCATGATGGCGAGTTTTTTAGAATTGATCTGGATACATGGGATGTTAGTAAAACGTATATCGGTGGAAATATTTTAATGGGTAGCTTCATCTGGAATGGTGAAGGAATAAATATGTAATTATTAATTAAGCCATTTTTTAACAAAGAGGAATATATTATGAAAGCAACTAAAAACTTATTAGCCTTCAGTGCAGCAATATTAATGACTGTGTCAATGGGCCCCGTGTATGCTGAAGATGGTGATATGACCAGAACGCGCACACAAACTCAGGTATCTATAGATAACGCATTACAGGAGCAAAAACGTAATCAGAATCAGCATAGATATAATTACAGGAATAATTATCAAACTCAGGAGTCTGCAGAGAGTAGAGGCTCAATGAGTCATCAGATGAACGACAGCCGATCTGGTTCAGGTGGTCGTCGAAAAAAGTAGTGTTTTAATGAAAATTATCTGGAGTAAATGCAAGGGGTCGAACTCTTAGAGACTAAGAGTTCGACCTTGAGTAAAGAAGATTTTCATTATCAGGGTTCATTCAGAATAAAAGAAGGCAATGATCTGGGGTGATTAATTCTAAATCGTTTCTCCCGATTGGTATCACCACTAAGTAATTGAATTTGTGATTTACTTACTTTGAATTGACGAGCAAGAAACTTTATGAGGTGCACATTGGCTTTGCCATCGACTGGTGGTGCGGAGATGCGCACTTTAAGACTGTTTCCCATAACTTCGCAAAATTCGTCTTTACTAGCTTTCGGCTGAACCTTTAATCGTAATAATAAATCTTTATTTTCCCATTCATAAAACTCTGTGTTCACAGGCTAATGCCGAACACCGTTGCGAAAATATAGCGAATAGAATATTGCACAAACATAAGCACAATGATGGCAAATAGTGATGATAAATCTACTCCACCCATAGGTGGTATTAACTTTTGGAAGTGCCTTAGTATCGGTGAGGTAAGGCTGTGTAGAAGGCTTACTGCCGGGTTGTAAGGGTCAGGATTTACCCAGCTCAAAATAGCCTGAATAATAATAGAGTACAGAAAGATGCTGATAATCAGTATAAGTGTTTGACCGAGTGCAACAATACCTATGGCCAGTGGTTCTACAGTTTGATAAACAATCATGGTTTTTACAGCAAGTACTAAAACGGCTAATAATAATGTAGCCATGTCAATGCCACCTACGCCAGGTACTATCTTGCGCAAGGGTATAACGGGTGGATTGGTTATTTTTACGATAAATTGTGATACGGGGTTGTAAAAATCAGCACCAACCCATTGTAGTAATAGTCTGATCAGTAGGGCTGTTGCGTATAGTTGAAATAATATATCAATTAAAAATACTAAAGGATTCATGGTTAGCTTTTTCCTAATTCATCAGCCAGATCGATTGCTCGATCATGTGCGGCTGTTAACGCCTGATTAATAATATGGCTAAAATTATTGTCTTCAAATGATGCAATAGCTGCAGCGGTTGTGCCGCCTTTTGAGGTGACTTTAGCGCGCAGTGTTGCCGGGTCATCTTCACCTTCTAGTGCCATACGTGCAGCACCTAACGCTGTTTGTTTCGCAAGTAATGCTGAGGTTTCTTCATCCAGGCCTAGTTGTGTACCAGCCGCTTGCATTGCTTCTAAAAATAAAAAGAAATAGGCAGGGCCAGAACCAGAAACTGCGGTAACTGCATCGAGCTGAGGTTCGTTATCTACCCAGAGTGTAATACCAGCAGAGCGCAATATTTGATCTGCAATATTTATTTGTTCAGAGCTGGTATTAGAATTTGCAAATAAACCGGTAGCACCAGCCTGAATAAGCGCAGGGGTGTTAGGCATGCAACGAACTAAGGCATGACTGCCACCTAACCAACGTTCTATATCAGTAGAACGAATTCCCGCTGCAATGGAAATAATTAAAGGTTTAGTTTTTTGTGTAATATCTTTGATGTTGTCACAAACATTTTTGAGTATCTGGGGTTTAACGGCAAGTACCAGCACATCAGCACACTCTACAGCTTTAAGGTTATCGGTTTCTACATTGATAGAAAATTGCTGCTTTAGTTGTTCGAGTTTTAGCTTGTCGGGGTCTGTCACGGTGATTTTATTAGATGGATATTGGTTGTTAATAAGACCACTAATAAGGCTGCTGGCCATGTTGCCGCCACCGATAAAGCAAATGTGATTTGTCATATTTTTCAGTTTATATGTTTGTTGTGGTTCTATTTGTTGTGCTGCCAGGTTAGTCAGCTATTGATCGCAAACTAGCATTGACTGTAATTGTAGCTTTAAGGGCATGCGTAGTGGATTATAACCCATCAATGTTACGTGCACCAAAGATTGCCGTGCCAATACGAAGCATTGTGCTGCCCTCAGCAATGGCAGCCTCCATATCGTTACTCATGCCCATAGATAAAGTATCTAGTTGGGGGTGTTTTTTCTGTAATACAAGCAGCAGGTATTTCATTTTAGCAAAAATCTCACGCTGCTCACTTAAACTGCCTGCTTTAGCCGGAATGGCCATTAGCCCGCGTAAGCATATATTGGGTAGTGAGATTATTTCATCTATAAGTGGTTCAATTTCGTTTAAGCTAAAACCGGACTTTGATTCTTCCTGGCTGATGTTTACCTCCAGGCAAATATTTAATGCAGGTAAGGATTCTGGGCGCTGCTGGCTTAAACGCTTTGCTATCTTGAGGCGGTCAACACTATGCACCCATGCAAAATTCTCAGCTATCTCACGTGTTTTGTTTGATTGGATGGCTCCTATAAAGTGCCATTCAATATTTAGATCACTTAAGTCGTGAATTTTTTCGATCGATTCCTGCAGGTAATTCTCACCAAATCGAACCTGTCCTGCGTTGAAGGCCTGACGAATACACTCTGCGGGTTTAGTTTTGCTTACGGCTAATAATTGTACATCTTGAGGGTTGCGATGGTACTTTTCACAAAATACCAAAATATTGTGCTGGATTTGCGCTAAATTGTCTGCAATATTGGCTGAGTCGGTGAAGGTTTTGGTCATTTGATTGAAGCCTGCTAATTTATTGACTATAAATAGAATACTATTGTAGTTTTCATGTACAAGCCAGATTAAACAAACAAGGCCCAAAAACAATCAGGGTCAGAACCTCGCAGCATACGTATGTGGGGTTTTTAAGGGGAGAATTAATGGATATTGCACAATTATTGGCGTTTGGTGTAAAAAACGGCGCATCAGATTTACACCTGTCGGCTGGTTTACCGCCTATGATCCGTGTTGATGGGGATGTGCGCCGTATCAATATAGATGCTATGCCTCATGAAGAAATACACGCCATGGTGTATGACATCATGAATGATAAGCAACGAAAAACTTTTGAAGAGTACTGGGAAGTGGATTTTTCCTTCGAAATTCCTGGTTTAGCGCGTTTTCGTGTTAATGCGTTTAATCATAATCGGGGTGCTGGTGCTGTGTTTCGTACTATCCCCTCAAAGATTCTTACATTAGAAGAGCTGGGCGCACCGAAGATTTTTGAAGAAATTGCCAATACGCCACGAGGTATAGTGCTGGTAACCGGGCCTACCGGTTCGGGTAAATCAACAACGCTGGCAGCTATGGTTAACCATGTAAACGAAAATGACTATGGGCATATTCTTACCATTGAAGACCCTATAGAGTTCGTGCACGAAAGTAAAAAGTGCCTGATGAATCAGCGAGAGGTTCACCGTGACACAATGGGCTTTAGCGAGGCGTTACGTTCCGCATTACGTGAAGACCCAGATGTAATTCTGGTGGGTGAAATGCGTGACCTTGAAACCATACGTCTGGCATTATCAGCCGCAGAAACAGGGCATTTGGTGTTTGGTACTTTGCATACCAGTTCCGCAGCAAAAACAGTCGATCGTATTGTCGATGTGTTTCCGGCAGCTGAAAAAGATATGGTACGTGCCATGTTATCTGAGTCATTGCGTGCAGTTATCGCGCAGACTCTGTTGAAAAAAATTGGTGGTGGGCGTGTGGCGGCACATGAAATCATGATTGGTACGCCGGCTATTCGAAATCTGATTCGTGAAAATAAAATTGCACAAATGTACTCTTCCATACAAACAGGTCAGGGCATTGGTATGCAGACATTAGATCAAAATCTAAAGGAACTAGTAGATCGTGGTATTATCAGCAAGGAAGACGCTAAAACTAAAGCTGTGAATAAAGACGCGATGTAAATGAGTATTTTTCAGTGTGAGAAGTATTCACTCTGATAGAGTGTAAATAGTCAAAATATATTAATTATAATTACCGGAGTTTGGGAATGGATAGAGATAAGGCCATCCGATACATGCACGATTTATTACGCATGTTAGTACAGAAAGATGGATCTGATTTGTTTATTACAGTGGGAGCAGCACCATCAATGAAGGTTGATGGTAGAATGACGCCGCTATCTAATCAGCCACTTTCACCTGCGCACACTCAGACTCTGGTGCGTTCAATTATGAACGATAAACAGCTGGGATCATTCGAGGCTGAGCAAGAGGTTAATTTTGCAATAAGCTTACCCGGTGTTTCTCGCTTTCGTGTAAATGCCTTTACTCAACGTGGCTCCATGGGAATGGTTTTGCGTGTTATTAAAGCAGATATTCCAAGCTTTGAAGATCTGAGTTTGCCTACGGTTTTGCAAGATATTGCTATGACAAAACGTGGCCTGGTTATTTTTGTAGGTGCAACTGGCTCAGGTAAATCTAGTTCGTTAGCCGCAATGATTGGGCATAGAAATGAACATTCTTTTGGTCATATTATTACGATAGAAGATCCGATTGAATTCGTTCATCAACATAGAAATTGTATTGTTACACAAAGAGAAGTTGGTGTAGATACAGAAAATTATGATGTGGCTTTAAAAAACACATTAAGACAGGCGCCTGATGTTATTTTAATTGGTGAGGTTCGTGACCGAGAAACAATGGAATATGCCGTAGCGTTCGCAGAGACCGGACACCTATGCTTAACCACTCTACATGCGAACAGTACTAACCAGGCTCTTGATCGAATTATTAACTTTTTCCCGGAAGAGCGTCGGCCGCAATTACTCATGGACTTATCATTAAATCTTAAGTCGTTAATATCTCAAAGACTGGTTCCTCTAAAGGGTGGAGAAGGTCGTGTACCGGCAGTTGAAGTTATGTTGAATACACCTTTAATGTCAGACTTGATATTCAAGGGTAATGTTCACGAAATGAAAGAGCTAATGTCTAAGTCAAATGAATATGGCATGATTACTTTTGACCAGGCATTGTTTGATTTATATGAGGAAGGTTATGTAACGTATGAAGACGCGTTACGTAATGCAGATTCAATTAATGATTTGAGGCTACGTATCAAACTGAAGGGTAAGGACGCAAAGAATACAGATCTGATGCAAGAAGTTTCAGGTCTTAAAATGGAAGAGGATGCATCTGATAATAAGCATCGTTTACGCTAAACAAAAAAACATATATATTTTAGCTCGTGTTTGTTCTGTGTCAGTGTTGAAAATGACAGACTATTACTATCGTCTTGGTTTGAAATGCTACAGGGGCAGTCTGAGTGGTTTTTAAAACATTAAAAGTTGAACTAAATTGAATTTACATCCTTATCTAAAACTAATGGCCGAACGCGGCGGATCTGATATTTTCTTCACTACCGGCGCACCTGTGAGTATTAATATTGAAGGTAAGATGCACCCGATTGGTAAAACGCCATTAGAACCGGGTATGGCAAAAGAAATTGCCTATAGTGTAATGGATGAAAACCAGAAGATGGGTTTCGAGGCGACCATGGAAATGAACATGGGTATGTCGCTAAAAGATGTCGGGCGTTTTCGTATTAATATTTATACTCAGCGCGGTGAGGTTTCTATGGTTATTCGATATATTAAATCGGATGTGCCATCGCTAGATAAATTAAACTTACCCGCAAAGTTAAAAGAACTGGTTTGCTATCGAAAAGGATTAGTTCTGGTTGTGGGTGCGACGGGGTCAGGTAAATCTACAACTCTGGCGTCAATGATTAATCATCGAAGTATCAATATGCCGGGACATATATTGACAATTGAAGATCCAATTGAATATATGTTTGATCACCAGAAGTCTATTGTCGGGCAACGTGAAGTAGGGCTAGATACCTTGTCGTATGAAAATGCATTACGAGAAGCAATGCGTGAGGCTCCAGATGTTATAATGATCGGTGAGGTACGTGACCGTGAAACGATGGAGGCTGCAATTCAGTATGCGGATACGGGCCACTTGTGCTTAACAACCTTGCACTCGGTTAATGCAAACCAGACTTTAGATCGTATTTTGAGTTTCTTCCCACCTGATTCTCGTAATCAGATTCTGATGGACTTATCACTTAATTTACAGGCCGTAGTTTCACAGCGACTCGTTGAGGGTTTGGCAGGTAAGCGTATAGCCGCGATTGAAATACTCGTAAACTCACCATACATTTCCGAGTTGATTCGTCGTGGCGATTTTCATGAAATCAAAGCCATTATGGAAAAAGGTGAAGCTGATGGTATGCAAACATTCGATCAGTCTTTGTATCAATTATTTTTAGATGGAAAGATTGATATTCAAACTGCATTATCACATGCTGATTCACGCAGTAACCTGGAGTGGAAAATTAATTTTGGTGGCGGTGTAAAGGAAATGAGCGAAGGCAAAGAAAATGATACGCTACAGTTTTCTGCAAACCCCGATGATTTGCCCGAGGTAAAGTAAATACCTCTGTTTTTTGAGCTTTGAATAATATTCTGCTAGTTTGCCGGTATGATTTTGAAACTTTGATTTTAAGAAAAGTACCAGTAAGTGACGCTAATAGCAGCAACAAAACCGGCAAAGTCTGCTACTAATCCTGCTTGCACCGCATAAGCCGTTTTTTTAATATTAATTGCGCCGAAATAAACGGCTAATACATAAAGAGTGGTTTCGGTAGAGCCAAACATCACGGCGGCTGTCTTAACAATTAATGAATCTTCACCATGTGTATTAATAAGCTCTGCAAGCACACCAACGGAACCACTGCCTGTTAGTGGTCGAATAATGCCCATAGGTATAATCTCTGCAGGGAAACCGAATAAATTAGCTAATGGTGTGAGCATTGTTAAAATAAATTCCAGGGCACCACTAGCCCGAAATATGGCAATGGCAAATAACATCGCAACCAGGTAAGGGATGATGTTAATTGCAATGTTAAAACCATCTTTTGCGCCATCAACAAACTCTTCATAAACGGCTATGCGCTTTATCATGCCGTAACCGATAATAAATAATATGAGCAGAGGTATGATTAATGCTGTTAATTGTTGCACTGCTATTCCCCCTGACCAGGTACATTGTTAACGAGTTTTTTGGAGGCGCGGGCATAGAGTTTGGCAACGCTTATTGCCGCTACCGTTGAGCAACTGGTAGCTAAAATTATGGGTATAATTAACTCGGAGACCTGTGTGCCCATAAGCGCAATTAAAGTGACTGGAGGCAGCAGTTGTACGCTTGAGGTGTTTAAAGCTAGAAACATACACATTTCGTCACTGGCCTTATTTTTATTAGTATTTAGCGTTTGTAGTTGTTGCATAGCTTTAATGCCAAGTGGGGTTGCTGCATTACCTAAACCAAGTACATTGGCAGCCATGTTCATACTAATACTACCGAATGCAGGGTGCCCCTTAGGTATATTGGGGAATAGCCAGTGTAATAGGGGTTGTACTACCTTAACCATATGCTTTATCAGGCCGCTTTTTTCGGCAATCTGCATTAACCCTAGCCACAGAGCCATAACACCTATTAGACCAATAGCGAGCTTTACTGCAAACTTGGCCATGTCGAATGCAGACAGGATTATAGCTCGTAGTTTTTGCCAGTGTAATTCAGGTAGTAATATATTTAATTCGGTTGTGTTTATAGAAATAAGCTTAGCGTTGATATGTGTATCATTGCCATGAATAGCGGCTATATCATGCAGGTATTGAGGGCTTTGTTTGTTAAGCTGTATGTGGATGCGTTGATTCGCTTTAAACTGCGCATTCAAAGTAGATTGACTTAGTGTAAGCGTAACCTGAGAAGGTGAAGTTAATGATTTTGTATATGGAATTTTCTGTGGGATGCCATTATTGAATGTATTATTAAGCTCATCGTAAACATCCTGGCCAAACGCGAACAGTATGCCAATAATAATTAAACCAGCCCAAATTTTATTTAACATAAAGTGATAACCATTAAGCCCAAGATTAATTAATCAACTGAAATCATTGGTCAATTAAGTAATTACTGATAATAAGGTAAATTTAAAAAATGTACAGACTACTATGGATAATAACAGGAATGTTACTTGCTAATGTTTCCTGGGCTGACCGTGAGCGTGATTGGTCAAAAGTTATAAATCGTGTAACCGACTCAATTGTAACAATTAGAGTCGATGCGGTGAGGGCATTTGATACTGCACTTAATAGTTCGTCGCAGGCCACGGGGTTTTTGGTAGATGAAAAACGCGGCATTATTCTTACTAATCGACATGTGGTGCAATCAGGCCCGGTGGTTGCGGTTGCGCTTTTTTCAAACAGAGAAGAGGTAGAGTTAAAGCCAATCTATCGTGATCCAGTGCATGACTTTGGCTTTTTCCAGTATAACCCTGAAGAGCTAAAATTTATTAAACCAAAGAGCCTGCTATTAAAACCGAAGGAAGCGGTCGTGGGTAGAGAAATACGTGTTGTAGGTAATGATGCTGGTGAGCAGCTTTCAATACTGGCAGGAACTTTGGCGAGAACTGATCGTAAAGCCCCCTATTATGGTCGTGGTCAATATAATGATTTTAATACGTTTTATTACCAATCAGCTTCGGGGGTCTCGGGTGGTTCATCGGGTTCACCTGTTCTGGATATTAACGGTAATGTCATTGCACTAAATGCAGGAGGTTCTGTTAAGGCCTCGTCGAGCTTTTTCCTTCCCTTGCAGCGAATGAAACGAGCTCTAAAAATTATTCAAGCAGGTAAACCTGTTAGTCGCGGTACATTACAAACAACATTTGACTATAAGCCATACGATGAAGTCAGGCGTTTAGGTTTACGTGCAAAAGTTGAGGCAAGCTTAAGAAAAGTTAATCATGGTGTGGGTTTGCTTGTGGTTAGGCGGAGTTTGCCAGGCACGCAGGCGCATAAACTACTTAAACCGGGTGATGTGCTTATAAAAGGTAGTAAGTTAAATGAGAGGCTAAAGTGGTTGAGACGATTTGATGAGCTTGAAGCGTTATTTGATGAAAGTGTAGATAAAAAAATTAAACTATTAGTGGAACGTAAAGGCCATGCGGTGGAAGTCATAATTACAGTAGATGATTTGCATGAACTAACACCGGATAAATATTTAACTTTTGGTCAGGCGATTGTTCATAATTTGTCGTATCAACAGGCAAGGCACTTAAATCGGCAGGTAGAAGGTGTATATGTGGCTCAACCAGGTTATATTTTTTCTGCAGCGGGAGTGCCGCGTGGTGCCGTGATTTTGTCGATAGATAATAAGAGAGTAAAAAATATAGAAGATGTGGAAGCCATATTAAATGGTTTAGTCGATCGACAGCAGGCGGCACTGAAATATATAACGTTTAAAGAAAGTCAGCGAAAACAAGTATCAATAATGCGTATGGACAGGCGATGGTTTCCGTTAAAAAAATGTCATCGTGATGATGCTCTCGGAATATGGCCATGTGAAAAATTGGCAGAAAATAAAGTTAAAGAAAAATTAGAAAAAACTGATGTAAAGTTTATTCAGTACAAGGATAAACGAGCTAATCGACTTTCATCATCAATTGTCTCGGTGCAGTTTAATATTCCATATAATATTGATGGCGTAGAAGAGTCGCATTATGCAGGTGCAGGCTTAATTATCGATAAAGATGATGGGCTTGTGCTGGTAGATAGAAATACAGTGCCCATGAATTTAGGCGATGTGAGGGTGGTGTTTGCAGGTGCTTTAGATATCCCGGCTAAGGTTTTGTTTGTTCATCCATTACATAATTTGGCCATCGTTCAGTATGAGCCGTCTTTGTTAGGTGATACGCAAGTTAGTGAAATTAAATTTAGAAATAAAAAACTGGAAGCAGGTGATAAGATTTGGTTGGTTGCATTGAAAAATGGACAAGAATTGTTAGTAGAAGAAACAAAAATATCTGCGATTGAATCGTTGAATTTTGCAATGCCAAAAATCCCAACATTTAGAGAGTCAAACCTGGAAGTGATAAGCCTGAATAATGCATCTGCTAGCAGAGGGGGCGTGTTAAGTGATGAGGATGGACAGGTGTTGGCTGTTTGGTCCAGTTTTGCATATGGTAGCGGTGATTCGTTAAAGCAGTTCGAATGGGGTATACCGGCAGAAATTGTAGAGGACTTAATAGATCAGTGGCGCTGTTGTGAGAAATTTTCTATTCGCTCATTAGAGATTGAACTGGCGAATTTATCAATTGCGCAATCAAGAAAGCTTGGGCTGTCTGAAACATGGATAAAACAGTTTCAAACAGTCGATGCAAAACGCCAGGTGTTAGCAGTGTCAAGACGGCTTGGTGGTTCAGATGCTGAAGCGAAGCTACAGGAAGGTGATCTAATACTTGCAGTAGATGGTGAAATTGTTCGCAACTTCCGTGATGTGGAAAAAGCCAGCCAAAAAGAAGAGGTGACGCTTAGTGTTAACAGGCTGGGGGAAGTGCTTGAAGTGGTAGTTAAAACAAAGTTAATGGATGGTTCAGGTGCGCAGAGTGTAATACAGTGGGCCGGTGCGTTAATTCAGGCGCCACATAGAGAGCTTTCTTTACAGCGAGGCATAAAACCTAAAGGTGTTTATGTTAGTTATGTTTTTCGTGGAAGCCCGGCAAATAGAAGTGGTTTAAGTACATTACTGCGGATTGTTGAGTTTAATGGCGAAGTTGTTGAAAACTTGCAGCAATTTAAGCAATTAACTAAAAAGTATAAGCAAGAGAAGTTTGTTCAACTTAAGGTACTAGATTTAATAAACCGTGAATCGGTGATTAGCTTACGGCAGAACTCATATTATTGGCCGGGTAGAGAAATAGTAAAGAAAGATGGTGAATGGGCTAGTTGGTGATTATCGCCAATAATAGTATTGGTTGCTGATTAATCTCATTCTATGAAAAACATCGTAAGGGTGTTTTTTAGACGATTTGAAGACATATGTTTTGCCCACTGATTAGTGGGCAAATGATTGAAGGTTTTTGAAAGTATAAAGTGAAGTGTATTATGCTAACACCATATTTACTGAAAAGGATTAATCCTTTTCAGTAAATATGGTGCGTCCCTCAAGAAGAGTTTGTATAACTTTTCCTTTGAAATGCCAGCCAGAAAAAGGTGTGTTTTTGCCGTGGCTCAGCATTGTATTTGTACTAAAGGTCCACTCTTTTTCGGGGTCAATTATGCATAGGTTTGCGACTTGCCCCACAGCAAGGTGGCCCACATCTAAACCTAAAATTTCTGCCGGGCTGCAGGTGATGCTAGCTATTGCGGTATTGAGGGGTAAGGCACCATTTTCCACAAGTTTTAAAGTTAGTGGTAATAATGTTTCAATGCTTGAAATACCAGGTTCTGTAGCTGGAAAAGGTGCAATCTTTGCGTCAAACTCATGCGGTTGATGGTCAGAGCAAATGCTATTGATAGTGCCTTCAGCAACGCCGTGGCGTAATGCTTCCATATCTCTTTGTGAGCGAAGAGGGGGGAGTACATGATATTGGCTATTAAAGCTGCTGATATCCATATCCGTTAGATGTAATTGATGGGCTGAAACATCTGCTGTAACTTTTAAGCCGTTTGATTTTGCATCATTAATTAGCTCTATGCTTCTTGCACAGGAGAGTCGTCCAAAGTGGACTCTGATATCCGTGTCACGAATTAATTCTAAAATTTGAGCGATGGGTGCAGTTTCTGCTGCATAAGGTATAGCATTTAAACCCAGGCGACTGGCGATGGCTCCTTCGTGTGCGCAACCGTTTTCACTTAAGTATTTATCTTGTGCCTCAATAAAAACGGTAATGTTATGCGTAGAGGCATATTCAAAAGCGCGACGTAGAATGAGGGGGTTACTAATGGCGTTGCGAGCGTTGCTCACGCCAACACAGCCTGCCTCTTTTAAACCTGCCATCTCACTTAGGCGTTCGCCTTTCAAACCAGCTGTTAAAGCGCCTAGAGTGTATACATGGCTTTTCTTAGCTAGTTTGGCCTTGCGTAAAATCAACTCAACAACTGCCGGCTCATCGATAACCGGATCAGTGTCAGGGGGTATGCACAGAGTTGTAATGCCGGCGCTGGCTGCAGCATGAGTTTCGGTTTCTATGTTGGCTTTCTGTTCAAGGCCGGGTTCTCGCAAACGAGCGCTTAGGTCGACAATACCGGGAATTATCCAGCATTTGTCTGCATCAATGGTTTGCTCAGCTTTAAAGTTTTTGGGTTCTGTACCAATGCCTGCAATTTTTTTATTAATAATATATAAATCTGTTTGCTTATCCAGCTGGTTTTTAGGGTCAATAACTCGAGCATTTTTAATCAGAATATTAGGCATTATTTTTTCTCCTGATTTTGTGAGCTAGAATTCCCATCTTTTATATTTCCACCCAGCGTCATTGACATAACGGCCATGCGAACTGCAATACCGTAAGTGACCTGATTTAAAATAACCGAGCGATCACCATCAGCTACACTAGACTCTATTTCAACGCCGCGATTGATTGGGCCAGGGTGCATAACAATTGCATCTGGTTTGGCAAGATTAAAGCGCTCTTCAGTTAAGCCATAGAGCTCATAGTATTCCTGTTCGCTAGGTAATAGTGCACCTTGCATGCGTTCTTTTTGCAGGCGTAACATTATCACCACGTCTGCATCCTTAATGCCGTCTTCTATATTATGAAAAACACTAACGCCCATTGATTCGATGTCTTTTGGAATTAACGTTTTTGGGCCAACCACTCTTACCTCACCCGTATTTAATGTATTTAAGGCGTGAATTTGAGAGCGAGCCACTCGTGAGTGTAAAATATCTCCGACAATTGCCACGCGTAATTTTCCAAAGTCTGCACCCTTGTTGCGTCGAATAGTAAACATGTCGAGCATGGCCTGGGTCGGGTGCGCATGCCTGCCGTCTCCAGCATTTAAAACACGAATGTGTGGTGCTACATGATTGGCAATAAAGTGAGCGGCACCTGAATCTGCGTGGCGCACAACAAACATATCAACCTGCATGGCTTCCAGGTTGCGAAGCGTGTCGAGTAAAGTTTCACCTTTGCTCGTTGCGGACAGGCTGATGTTCATATTAAGTACATCGGCAGATAGGCGTTTAGCAGCAAGTTCAAAAGTAGTGCGGGTACGAGTGCTGGATTCAAAAAATAAATTTACTATAGTTTTGCCACGCAACAGCGGGACTTTTTTAACCGATTCATTAACACCAGCAAAACTTTCAGCAGTGTCGAGAATTTGATTAAGAATGTTGGTGCCAAGCCCTTCAATAGTTAAAAAGTGTTTTAACTGCCCCTGGTCATCCAGTTGAATATTCCATAGATCTTTACCGATTAAATCATCAGTGCGGCGTGTGGGTTTATTAACCATCTAAACTGGCTCCTGAGTATTTAAAGTTTTTTAATTTCCCAGGCCAATGGCTCTGGTCCGGTTAGTTTTACCTGCTCATTGGCGGCAAGTTCTAGTGCTTGCCCAACAACATCGGCCTGAATTGGTATCTCTCTTCCTGGTCGTTCAAGCAGGCAGGCCAGAGTAATAGAGGCCGGGCGGCCATAGTCAAAAATTTCATTCATCGCTGCGCGAATGGTGCGCCCGGTCTGTAAAACATCATCCACTAAAATAATGTGACGGTCTTCTACCTGTGGTGGAAGACTGGAAGGTTTTACCTGAGGATTCATTCCAATGCGTGAGAAGTCATCGCGGTAGAAGCTGATGTCCAGGGTGGATAAATCATCTTCAAGATTCAATCGCTTATGTAGTTTCTCGGCTAGCCAGGCACCGCCAGTGTGAATACCTACCATCAATGGTTTTTCAATAGAGCGTTGCTCTAAGAGGTTTTCGAGATCAGTAGCCAGTTTTTCCAAAAGCTTATCTGGTTCGGCAATGTGGGTCATGTGTTTTGCTCCAGCCAACTTTGAACAATGATTGCGGCGGCTATCTTATCAATGTCCTGTTTATTGTGCTGCTTTTTTTTAGACTGTAAAAACTGTTCCGCCTCAAATGAACTGAGTGCTTCATTGTGTGTATACACGGGCAGGTGAAAACGACCTTCAAGTTGGCGGGAGAATTTTTCTGCTCGTTCGGTCATTTCACTTTTGCTTCCATCCAGGTAAAAAGGTAGCCCTACAATCAAAGCGTCAGGCTTCCATTCTGAAATAAGTAACTGTATTGCAGCCCAGTCAGGTTTGTTGTTTAGGGATGTTAAAGTGGTGATGGGGTTTGAGCTACAGGTAATTGATTGTCCAGACGCAACACCAATACGTTTTTCACCGAAGTCGAAACCTAATACCTGGTGGATGCTCATGCATGTCCTGTCTGGTTACTAAGTAATTGTAAGTCTATTCCCAGTAGCATTGCTGCTGCTGACCAGCGTTTTTCGATGGCTGTTTTGAATAGGATGTCTTCTGTTGCGGGGCAGTTTAGCCAGCTGTTCTCTGATATTTCATATTCTAGTTGGCCAGGCCCCCATCCTGCGTAACCCAGGGCAATGAGTGAATTTTCAGGCCCCTCGTTATTGGCAATGGCCTGTATAATGTCTTGTGATGTGGTGACAGCAATATTTTCTGTGACTTTTAAACTGGAATCCCATTTGCCAATAGGGCTGTGTAAAATAAAGCCCCTATCTGTTTGTACAGGGCCTCCGCTGAGTACGGTCTGATCTTTTATTTCAGCAGGCATTTGTTTGATTTGTAGTTGATAGAGTATTTCAGACAGGCTAATTTCTGATGGCCGATTAATTGTAATACCGAGCGCGCCATTTTCATTGTGTTCACAAATGTAGGTAACGGAGCGGGAAAAATTTCCATCTTCCAGGCTGGGCATGGCAATTAAAAAGTGATTAGTTAAATTTGTTTCTTCAGTCATGGGTAAGCTTTCTATACTGGATTTTCATTTAAAATCCATTAATAAATAATATGCTAGCTGAATTACCATTTAGTAGCTTTTTAGCTGGTTGCTCTGAAATTCCCAGCTTCTGGTTATATGAATTACGTCAGCTTGCTTTTGTAACTTTGTTGGAAAAGGCGCAAATGGAGATGACATTTTTACTATGCGTTTTGCGGCATCGTCTAATATTTGGTGGCCAGATGAACGACGTAAGTTGATTTCTTTTAATGTGCCGTCTGCATTTATAACTACATCTAATATAAGTGTGCCGCTTAATTTTGCGCGTATTGCTGCATCAGGGTAATCTGCATTTCCTAGTCTTTCAACCTTGTCTATCCAGCCACGCATGTAGCTGGCGGCAATGTATTCTTTGGTTCGAGAGTTTAAAAATTTCTCTTTAGGTTTTTTAGCAAATTCCTGTAACGTTAAGCTGAGTTCCTCGGCCATACGGGCTGCACGTTCATTGTGTTGTTGAGGTTTTAAAATCTGTTCGAGCACTTCTTTGCTGGTTTGCTTCTTCTGCGACATGGTTTTATGTTTTGAAGAGTCTTGAGTGATAAAGGCTTTTTGTGATTCCTGTTTTTTTACGGGTGTTTGTTGGCTGGTTGCTAGTAATTGAGCCATTCCAGGCTGTTTTGATAAAGTGGGTGCAGAAAATAAATCTGTGCGACGAACTTTTTCTTCGCTATTACCGCCACCGTCTTGAGATGTTTGTGCGAGATAATCAGCCTCGTCTGGTGTTTCAGAGTTTGAGGTGTTGACAAGTATAACGTCTAAGGACGGAGGGGTTTTTTGTTTCGCAGAGGGCGCAGAAACAAAGGTAATGCCTAAAATTACAATGCCATGAAATAACAGGGCAAAGAAAATTGTCATGCCAAGGCGGTCATTTGAAGTGACCTGAGGAGGAGCTATTGTACGTCTTGTCATGCGCTTAGTATAAAACGCCTGTAGTTAATATAGTAGTCTGAATTTGCGAATTAAATTTCAGGCGTTTTTTCATCGCAGGGGTAACGTGAATGACGCCTTTATCATCAATTAGCATAACTTGTTTTAATTCCAGTTTTTGTGCTATTTCCAGCCATTTTTCAGGGCCAGCGACAAATAGCGCAGTGGCTGCAGCATCAGCCAGACCGGAATTGGTATGCAAAACCGTTACCGATTGAACGCCCTGGGCAGGGTATCCGGTGCGTGGGTCAAGTATGTGGTGGTAACGTTTACCGTTATATTGGTAGTAGCGTTCATAATCGCCAGAAGTAAAAACACTTTCATCGCCTTGTGTTTCTATTTTTGCGAGCCAGGTGTCCTGACGGGGGTGCCTTATAGCAATATGCCAGGGTCGGTCGCCATGTGAGCCGATGGCTTTTAAGTCGCCGCCGGTGTTAATTATGGCGTTTTTAATGCCGAGATTTTTGAGCATATTGATTTCAAGGTCTATTGCGTAACCTTTTGCAAAAGCACCAAAATTTAATGATACGCCGCTATTTTTTGTATGAATTTTTACGCCATTTATTTTTATGTCGCTAAGTTTAGGGGCGCTTTTTAAAAGCTGTTCAATGAGCTCTTTTTCAGGTGGTTGAATATTGGGATCATCGTGGTTGTGTATTTTCCATAGATTTATAAGTTCGCCGATGGCCGGGTTGAATAATTGTCCAGTCTTATCTGCAATGACAGTAGAGCGTTTTATTAATTCCAGTACACCAGGGCCAGCAGAAAAGGGGCTGCCTGTTTTTAAGAGTTTATTGGTCCGATTCATTGAGCCGGGTACCCAGGGCGACCAGGAAGAATGCATAGTTGCAAAATCTTCGTCTAGCTGTTTAAACGCGGCATTAGCCTGGGTGGCGCTAACGTCATATAAAGTTATATCAATTAAGGTACCAAAATGAAGGCTGCTATGGTGGTGTACTTCTGCTTGCTTTTCACAGGCGGCAAGGCTTGCAATCGTGAAGACGGCAGCCAGTAGGCTCAGGTGTTTTAGCATTTTATTTGTTCAATGCAGTCCATTAGTTGGCCTGCAATGTCGAGGTTGAATTGCGAATCAATTTCACGAATGCAGGTTGGGCTAGTGACATTGATTTCAGTTAAATAATCACCAATAACATCTAAACCGGCAAACAAAATGCCCATTTTTTTCAAAGTTGGGCCAACTTGATCGGCAATCCATTGTTCTCGTTCGGTTATTGGTATTGCTTTGCCGGTGCCTCCAGCTGCAATATTGCCTCGGGTTTCACCTTTGGCGGGGATGCGTGCCAGGGTGTATGCAATAGCCTCACCATTAACCATCAGTATGCGTTTATCGCCCTCGGTTATTTCAGGTATGAACTTTTGTGCCATTACGGTGTGTTGGCCAAACTTAACCATGGTCTCAAGTATGACAGAAAGGTTGGCATCAGTTGGACTGACTCTGAAAATAGATTGGCCGCCCATTCCATCCAGAGGTTTTAAAATAACGTCTTCGAACTGATTAACAAAATGGCGTAGCTTTTCAGGGTCGCGACTTACCAGTACATCTGTGCAGCACTGAGGGAAACGGGTGGCGAAGAGTTTTTCGTTGGCATCACGTAGGCTGGAGGGCTTGTTTACAATAAGGCAGTCCTGTTGTTCGGCCATTTCAAGAAGGTAAGTGGTGTAGATGTATTCCATGTCGAAAGGTGGGTCGATGCGCATTAAAATAACATCTAAATTTGCCGCATCTGTGGTAGATAATTCGCCAGTTTCAAACCAGCGCTGATTGTCATCAAAAACCTTAATTGGCCTAAAGTCGACTTTTGCAGAGTCACCCTGAAGATAAAGGCCGCTTTGTAGTATGTAGTGCAGTTTCCAGCCTTTTTTTTGAGCGGCTAGCATCATTGCGAGACTGCTATCTTTGTAGGGCGTAATAGATTCAACAGGGTCCATTACGATACCGATATTAAGAGTCATTTTAGGTTGTGCCTCTATGAGAGTTTCGATTTAAACCCAAATGATTCATGGGTGCTTGTTGAAATAATTTAATTGTAAATCATTATGTTACATTGAGTTGATGTAATTTTAAATATTTGATTAGTGGGTTTCATAATAGTTCTTTTTCAGGTGATTTTATGTCAGTTTAAAAATAATAAGCTAGACTGAAGTATAGGAATTAAGTTTTATAGCTAAAGTGATGAGATATAAAAATTACGCTTTTCAAAAAAACATAACTTATTCTCAATAAAAAAATAAAAAATATAAAAAACCCAATATATTTATATTAATCAATAAGTTGGCGTCATTTCTTTAAGGCGGAACATAAGATTTTGATGTAACTAGTTTATTTGGGGGATTTTTTTATTTGCGAAAGTGAATAACATGAGCTACATTCACAAATAATTGAATGTAATAAATATAGTCTGATATATGATTCAGACAGACCTTTTTGGGGAAGAACGGGACGGCTATGGCAGAAGATTCCGCAGGTATTAGTAACCTGAAGGTAATGGTGATTGACGATAGTAAGACGATTCGTCGCACCGCAGAAAACTTACTAAAAAAAGAAGGTTGTGACGTAGTGACTGCAATCGATGGCTTTGAAGCCTTATCGAAGATAGCAGAGCACAAGCCCGATATTATATTCGTCGATATTATGATGCCGCGTCTTGATGGATATCAAACATGCGCGCTGATTAAACATAATCGAATGTTTAAATCCACACCTGTAATTATGTTGTCCAGTAAAGACAGCATATTTGACCGTGCCCGTGGGCGAATAGTTGGATCGGAACAGTATCTGACCAAGCCATTTACAAAAGATGATTTGCTTGGTGCCATTAAAGAATACGCACTAGGTTAAAACGCTTATTGCTAAGCGCTGCGAAATAATTTTTAAGAGGTTGTAAAAAGTCGAATGGCTAATATTCTAATCGTTGATGACTCGCCAACAGAAGTGCATGTGTTTAAGACTATGCTAGAAAAAAATGGGCATACTGTGCATGTTTCTGAAACTGGTGAAGCTGGAATCGAGAAGGCTAAGGTGGTTTTGCCTGATCTGGTTTTGATGGATATAGTTATGCCAGGTATAAATGGTTTTCAGGCGACGCGCCAGTTAGCTACGATTGAAGAAACTTCACATATTCCCGTTATTATTGTTACGACAAAAGATCAGGAAACTGACAAAGTTTGGGGAATACGTCAGGGTGCAAAAGATTATATTGTAAAGCCAGTTAAAGAAAATGACTTGATGACCAGAGTTAACTCGGCACTTGCTGGAAAATAAGGCTGGAATAACATAATGCATGAAGCTTTTCACAGGTTAAAAGAAATAGAGCAAAAATCTCTGGAAAGCGCGAAGGATATGCCTTCAGTTGATGGTGCCACCGATGAGTGGACCGGAATAGGGTTTAAGGTAGCGGGTACGAATTTGTTATCTAATATGGGTGAAGTTACTGAAATTTTAGATCCACCTGCATTTACTAGAGTTCCCGGTGTAAAACCCTGGCTGGTTGGTATAGCGAATGTGCGTGGCGGATTGTTGCCGCTGGTTGATTTGAAGCGATTTATGACGGGAGAGTCAATAGAGAATTTGAGCTCTGCTCGTGTCATGGTAGTTAATTATAACGGTTTAAATACAGGTTTAATTGTTGAAGAGGTGCAGGGAATGCGGCATTTTTCATTAAATGATCAAGCCTATGAATTGCGAGATATTAATAAAAACCTGAAGCCTTTTATAAAGCAGGCGTTTCAGAAAGATAATGATTTATGGCCTGTTTTTAGTATGCATGCCTTAGTAGAAGATGAGCGTTTCTTGCACGCATCGTTGTAAGAAACAAAAAATATAGAAAAGTCAAAATGATTGTTTCATTTTGGTAGTAGCTGGGAGAATAAAATAAAATGAGCGCAGCAAAACGAAACCCGTTTGCTATTGGTGTAATTAGTAAACCCATTTTAATACTGGGTGTGCTCCTTCTGCTTTCTATTATTGCGATGGCGGCTAGTCTTTTTTATGCGGCAACTCAGCAGGGCTACCAGCAGCAATATATAGAAATCGTTTCTGAGCAAAAGCTACTTTCCCAGCGACTAGCAACTTTATCATTCGAAGCGGCAGCAGGCAGAGAAGGTGCATTTGCAAGATTAGAGCAGCTTCGTAATCGATACGATGAAACCCTTAATATTTTCAAAAAAGGTAATCCATTAACGAGCTTGCCGCCTTTGCCGAGTTCAACCCGTAAACAATATAAAGTTGTTACCGAGGTTTGGTCTGGTGAGCAATCAGGTACGTCAGATGGGACCTATAGAGGCAATATCGGAAATATTCTAGATGGTAAGCTGGCAATATCAGAAGTAGGTGAGTTTGTGCTGGTTATCCAGGAATTCATTCCTCAGCTACTGTCTTTTTCAGAGGAAGTTGTAGATCTATTGGTAGAGCGTAAAGCGCCACCACATCAGGTATTTATGGCGTCTCGCCAATTAATGCTTACTCAGCGTATAGAAAATAACATGAACCGTGTTTTATCCGGTGGTGATGGCGCTGCCGCTGCAGCCGATCGCTTCGGTCGTGATGCCGCTCGATTTGGTTCTGTGTTAGAGGCAATGTTAAAAGGCTCTAAAGCATTGCGTATTAAAAAAATCGATGATGAAATTGTTCGTATAAAACTTCGCGAAGTAGCAATGTTATTTAGTTCTGTTTCAGATCACGTTGAGGCCATTCTTGAATTATCTCCTGATTTATTTGATGTTAAGAATTCAGCGGGTGAGATTGAAGGGCTGGGTGTAAAGTTATTGGGCGAAACAGAAGCCCTGGAAAAAGACATTATTCAGCATGGTAAGTTTCTTGATGTTGTTGGTTGGGTAGGTATTGGTGCAGGTGGTTTAGCGGTAATAGTCATTATTATTGCTGGTGTGCTAATGGTACGTGACTCCGGTGAGCGTGAGGATGCAGCACTCGAGCAAAATCGTAGAAACCAGCGCGCTATTTTACGACTACTAGATGAAATGGCTAACCTGGCTGAAGGTGATTTAACTGTACATGCTACGGTAACCGAAGAGATAACGGGGGCAATCGCCGACTCGGTTAACTACGCAATAGATGCACTTCGCTCGCTTGTAACAACAATCAACAGTACAGCAGTGGAAGTATCCTCCTCAGCAGAAAAAACTCAGGCAATCGCGACACGCTTAACAGACTCATCTGCTCACCAGGCACGTGAAATTGCTTCGGCTTCAGCGGCAATCACCGATATGGCTGATTCAATGAAAGCGGTATCCAAAGAAGCGGAAGGCTCGGTGGATGTAGCGCATAAATCAGTAGAGATCGCACAGAAAGGTGCGGGTATTGTACGTAAAAGTATTTCTGGAATGGATACTATTCGTGAGCAGATTCAGGAAACCTCAAAACGTATTAAACGACTGGGTGAATCATCCCAGGAAATCGGCGATATCGTTGGCCTGATCACGGAAATCGCAGACCAAACAAATATCCTTGCATTAAATGCTGCAATCCAGGCGTCGACCGCTGGTGAGGCGGGTCGTGGTTTCGCGGTTGTTGCGGACGAAGTACAACGACTGGCAGAGCGAGCTAGTAACGCGACCAAGCAGATTGAAGCACTTGTTAAAACCATCCAGTCAGATACCAATGAAGCGGTTAGCTCGATGGAAGCGAGTACAACTAACGTGGTAAGCGGTGCAAAAATGGCCGAAGACGCGGGTGGCGCATTGATTGAAATTGAAAATGTATCCGATGAACTGGCAGAGTTGATTACAGGTATATCAACTTCTGCAAATAAACAGGCATCGGTTGCAATGAATGTATCCAATACCATGAACGTTATACAGGAAATAACCCTGCAAACTTCAGAGGGTACAGAAGAAACATCCGCATCTATCGGTAACCTCAGTGTTCTGGCTAACGAATTACGTAAGTCAGTTGCCGGCTTTAAGCTGCCAGACAGTGATGAGCAGGTAGAAACAGTAATATTAAACGGTTAAGGCAAGAGTTTGTCAGAGATGAGAACAGAGGATACTGTTGAATATAATTCGTTACGTTGGGTCAAAAAAGAACTTGATCTGATACTACAGGAGGCCCAGGCTTCCTTGTCGGCTTATATTGAAGATACAGAAGAAACTGATCGCTTACGCGAATCCGTTGAGCATTTGCATATGGTGCAAGGCACCCTGCAGATGGTTGAGCTGTATGGCGCGGCGCAATTAGCTGAAGAAATGGAAAAAGTTTCTGAAGCTTTGCTCAATGGCAATATCGATAAAGTTGATGATGCATATGACGTTTTGATGCGTTCTATGTTGCAACTACCAGATTATTTAGAGAGTTTGCAGTCGGGGAGTAAAGATGTCCCTATGGTTCTGCTGCCACTACTTAATGATTTACGTGCATCTCGTAATGCAAGCTTGTTATCCGAAAATGTCTTATTCTTTCCAGATGTAGATTCTGATGCTGAAGAATCTAGTACTAATATTGAATCAGGGCAGTTATTACCCAGCGCTAAAAAATTACGCCCTCATTACCAAATTGGCTTAGTAGGCTTATTTAAAGGGCAGAAAGTTTCTGCCAGTTTGAAGCGAATTCTGGCTGTCCTTGGTGAGCTGGAGAAAAAAACAGCTCAACCGTCCATACGTCGTATATGGTCAATTAGTTCAGCACTTGTTGAAGGCCTGGCTAAGGACGGAATAGACACAAACCTTAGTATTAAAATGTTGCTGGGTCAGGTAGACAGAAGCCTGAAGCAACTAATCGACTCAGACGAAAAAACTTTTTCCGAAAATGCTCCCGATGATTTACTAAAAAATCTACTTTATTATGTCGCTCGAATAACAACTGATTCGCCACGTGTTAAAAATATAAAAAGCACTTATCGATTAGAAGAGCTGTTACCAGGTGACTCAGAGTTGGAAGCTGCACGATCTGGAATGGGTGGCCTGAATACAGAATTGCTTGCCACGGTTTCATCAGGAATACGTGAAGACTTATTAGAAGTAAAAGATTCACTAGAAATTTTTGTCCACAGTGAAGTTCAAGATTTAGCGCGTCTTAATAGTCTGCCTGCATTATTATTAAAAATTGCAGATACATTATCAATGTTGGGTCTTGGTTTGCCACGGGAGCAAGTGCTAGAGCAGCAGGAAGTTATAAAGAATATTTTATCAGAAGCAGTAGATGTTTCTGATGAGCTCATAATGAATGTTGCTGGAGTGCTGCTATCGGTCGAGTCTCAATTAAATAGCTTTATTGCAAATCGTTCTTCAAAGAGTGGAGAAGATGAAGTCTCACATCGTGTCGGTGATTTGGGGACTATGCCAGAAGGTGAGTACCTTGAGGTTTTATCTGCTGTTATACGCGAAGCGTTGCAAGACTTTAATGATGCAAGACTGGCAATACTTAACTATCTGGAAAATCCAACGGATAAAAGTCTGTTAGATATAGTATTGCAAAGATTGGCGGAAGTGGATGGCGCAATGTTCATGTTGCCTATTCAAAAGCTGAAGCATCAAACAACTTCGCTACGTGATTATGTATCAAAAGTTATGCTGAATGCTGGGCAGATTCCAGACGCTACAGCGCAAAATGATCTGGCTGATGTTGTTACCAGTATTGAATACTATCTGGAAGCAATATTAGAAGGGCGACCAGATATTGAATTATCAATGACATCTGGAAACCTGGCGGCAGACAGATTATTAGCAATAACAGCAGAAAGTGGTATAGAAGAAGCTGCACAGGAAGTTATAGAAGAACTGCCAGTAGAAACGGTAGCAGAAGAGATAAAGGTAGCTGAAACTAAAGAAGTCGAAGATGTACCTGAAATTGCTGTTAGTACTAATGAAATTGAAGAAGAGCGTTACATTATCCTACGGGATGATGCTGATGATGAAATATTAGAAATATTTATCGAAGAAGCAATGGAAGAACTAGCTTCTTTAAATGAGCAGGTTCCACTATGGGAGCGTGATCATGGTAACGAAGAGGCGCTGAGTACAATACGTCGTTCGTTCCATACATTAAAAGGCAGCGGCCGTTTAATTGGTGCAGAACTTATTGGTGAGTTTGCATGGAATTTCGAAAATATGCTCAACCGTATAATCGATAAAACACGGCCACTAAATCAAGAAGTATTTGATGTTATATATGAAGCGCTAGGCGTATTGCCTCAGCTAATAGAACAGCTTAAAGGCAACAGAGAGCCGATACCGAATATTTATCAGTTGATAGACAGGTCAGATTCGCTGGGAAAGTGGAAAAAGCCGGAGGCTAATAAAAAAACTACTTCGGCTGAAAAATCAGCAAAAGAAACTATTGAAATAACAGTTGAAGAAGAAGCAGAATTAGTTGTAGATGAAGAACAGATAATAGAATTACCTGTTGATGATGGAGTATTAGAGCTTGAAATTGATGAAGAAGAAAAAATAGAAGACATCGAGACAGCTGCGGACACATCGACGATAGAGTTTTCTGAAGATGAGTTAATGGATGAGTTTTCCGAAGATGAGTTACTACTAATATCAGACGAACCAGATGAAGTAGAGAAACCTGAGGAAAATGATTTAAGTGTAGAAGATATAAGTGAAGATCTTGGCGATGATTTTGATATTGATCTAACAGAAGAGTTAGAAGCGCTACAAATTGCATCAGAAGATGATGTGAAACCAGATGAGGCACTTGTCGATGAAGCGTCTTTAGAGGCTGAACATCAGGATGAAGACACCCTGCAGATTTACATTGATCCAGTACTGTTTGATATTTTCAGAGGTGAATCAGAAAGCCACCTGCTACAAATAAATGATTTGCTTGATCGTCATAAGCAGAAAATAGAACCATTATCAGCAAGTGAAGAATTACTCAGGGCGTTACATACATTATTTGGCAGTGCTCGAACTGCAGAAGTAGATGAAATCGCTGGGCTTTGTGGCGCTCTTGAAAAATACGTTAAGCTTTATCTGAAGGATGATGGTTTAGCAATTTCGCCGTCCGGTGTGAAGTTAATCGATGATGTAACGAAAAAAGTTTCATCTATGTTGGCGGATCTTAGTGCCAAAAATCATAAGCTTGAGCCGGATGAGGCTTTATTAAAAAGAATTACAGATTTAAGTGAAGAAAAATTAACTGAAACTGTAAATACAGCTGCTGAGCAACAAAGTATTGATGTATCCGAAACAATTACGCTCGATGAATCAGATGTAGATTCAGAAAAATCGGTAGTAATAGAAGAGTCTTTAGTAAGCTATTCTGATGTAGATGATGAGTTAGTTGAGATCTTCCTCGAAGAAGCAGAAGAGTTGTTAGATAGTTGTGAAAATAGCTTGCAACGATGGAATGCAAATAATAGTGATGAAGAAAGTGTTTTAGATTTGCAACGTCATTTGCACACCCTTAAAGGTGGTGCTCGCATGGCAGATCTTAGCCCTGTTGGTGATCTGACGCATGCATTAGAGTCACTGGTTGTTGCGGTTAATAATAAAAGTGTAGAGTTTAACAAAGGCGCTTCAAATTTATTTCATGAAGCGCTAGACCAACTATCTGACATGTTAACCAGGGTGAAAAATAGAGAGCCTTTGGCAGCAGCTGGCGTGTTAATTTCGCATATTGATGCGGTTCGAGAGGGAAAAAAAACTTTAAATGACGCGGATTTTGCCGATGAAGAAGACGATGGGGCCCTTGTAGAGGTTGTAAGTCTTGAAAATAGCGAAATAGAAGACGATATTGAAGTTGAAGAGAAATTCTCGCTTGAATTGTCAGAAGAGTCTGTGCTATCGGATGCTTTCGAGGTAGAAGATGCTGCTGATTTCGGCTTTGAGATACCTGAAAATATTGATATAGATTCAACCTCTGAAATTGAAAACATTGAATTAGATGTTAATGAAAGCTATAGCGTTGAGTTAAGTGATGAAGCTATATTAGATGAAGTGGACGCGACTCATGATCAGGTTTCTGTAAATCTTATAGATGAAGATGAGTTAAGTGAAACTACTGAATTAGATTTTGATGAGTCATCAAAGTTTACACTTGAAAAAAGTGACACCCCGCACGAAAAAATAATTCCTGAGCAAAAAGACACAATCGCAACTGAGCAGGTGCGTGTTAGGTCAGATTTATTAAATGATCTGGTTAACCATGCTGGTGAGGTTAGTGTTTACCATGCGCGCATGGGGCAGCAAATAACAAACTTCGGTTACAACTTGTCAGAAATGAACCAAACAGTTGTTCGTTTACGTGAGCAGCTAAGACAGCTTTCAATCGAAACTGAAGCACAAATTCTTTCTCGATACGAAAAAGAGTCAGATCAATATGATGAAGATTTTGATCCATTAGAAATGGATCGTTTTTCAACTATGCAGCAGATATCGCGAAGCTTACAGGAAACGGTTAGTGATATAGAGAGTATTAAAGACTTATTGTCTGAAGAAGTACGCGACTCAGAAACATTGTTGTTGCAAGAGTCTCGTGTGAGTACAGAATTACAAGAAGGTTTAATGCGTACCCGAATGGTTCATTTTGGTGGACTTGCTTCCAGGTTGCGAAGAATTGTACGCCAAACTGCACGGGAACTGGATAAGGAAGTAGAGCTTGAGATTGTAGGTGAAACATCTGAAGTCGATCGTACGGTGCTTGACCGTATTGTAGCTCCACTTGAACATATGTTACGTAATGCCGTATCACACGGCATAGAAAAAGTAGATGTGCGTACGGCAGCCGGCAAGTCTGAGGCGGGTGCGCTGAAAATTGTTGTAGATCGAGAAGGCCCAGACGTTGTTATCATTGTCTCAGATGATGGGCGTGGTATAGATGTAAATGCTATTCGTAAAAAAGCGATCGAAAAAGGATTTATAGACGCTGATAGTAAAATCAGCGATAGAGACGTGCTTCAATATATTATGGAAGCAGGCTTTAGTACGGCAGAAAAAGTCACCCAGATATCCGGTCGTGGCGTCGGTATGGATGTTGTTGATAGTGAAATTAAACAATTGGGTGGTGTTCTTGAAATAGACACTGTTCAGGGTAAGGGTACAACATTTAAAATACGTTTACCTCTAACACTAGCTATTAATCATGCTCTCTTAGTAAATGTTGGTGATGAAATATACGCTGTACCGTTAAATAGTATTGAAGGCGTTGTTAGATTATCTGGCCCTGAATTACAGCAATTTTATAATAGTGGTGAAAATACATATGAGTTTGCGGGTAGTGCGTACGAATTAAAGCATCTTGGATCAATTTTAACAGGTGAGCAACCTGATTATTCTCGTTCGGGACAATTATTCCCTGTGTTACTTGCAAGAACAGGTGATCAGAGCGTTGCATTGCATGTCGATGATTTAATCGGTCGTCGAGAAATTGTGGTTAAGCCAGTCGGTGCACAAATTAGTACAGTACGTGGTATATCAGGTGCGACTATTCTTGGTGATGGCCGAGTGGTTATTATATTGGAAATGAATTCACTTGTGCTAGGTGATTCACTATTCCATGTTTCATCCTCCGATGAAGAAGTTGCTGATGAAAATATACCAGCAGCAGAAGAAAAACTCGAAACAATAGTCATGGTAGTGGATGACTCAATAACAATACGTAAAGTAACTGAGCGCATGCTGACACGTCATGATATGAAGGTAGTCACTGCCAAAGATGGTGTAGATGCGATTTCTCAATTGCAAGAAATTAAACCTGATGTAATGCTTCTTGATATTGAAATGCCACGTATGGATGGATACGAAGTTGCAACGCACGTGCGAAATGATCCACGACTAGTGGATTTACCAATAATTATGATTACATCGCGTAGTGGATCAAAACATAAAGATAAAGCTATGGAAATTGGTGTAAATAAATATATGGGTAAGCCATTCCAGGAAGATGAGTTACTTAAGAATATTCATGAGCTAATTGACTAATGTCTGAAGAAATAAAATGTACCATCTTGAAAATAAATGGTGATGAGCTGTTGATGCCGAGCGCTTCGATAGCGGAGATTATGCCCATAAAAAACATTATTAACGTAGCTAATAAGCCTGGATGGATGTTGGGTTATCTGGATTGGAGAGGACATTCAGTTCCATTGATTTCTTTTGAAACAATGGGAGGAGTAAGAATGCCAAGCCTGGCTACAGGTAATGTAAAAGCCGCTGTATTGTTTTCGATAGGTGATGATAGTGATTTTCCATATGTATCTATTTTGGTGAATGATGCTCCAAAATCAATCAATGTGACGAAGGAGGATCTTGTTCCAAACAAAGAGGAAGTAAGTCATCCTGCAATAGATCAGAAGGTAATGATGACAGATGGAAATTACAGTATTGTTGATCTTGAAAAGTTGGAATTAATCGTAAAAGAGGTCATAACTCACTAGAGTACTCGTATAGTAAAATGTTTCTTGCTCCCTGTAAGGTTTGTTCTAAGCGTTTTTTATCTGTATCTTAATTGTTGCTTTGTAGGAGTAAAATCAGCTATTAAGAAGCATACAGATGTTATTTGTTTTCAAAGTGCCTACTTTCCTAAATCACCCCAAAGCAATTGTGCTGATGTTATAGCAGCAAGTGCTGCAGTTTCAGTTCGTAATATTCTTGGGCCTAGTTTTGTTCCTATAAATCCGCATCCCTTTGCGTTGTTAATTTCTGTATCACTCAGACCGCCTTCTGGTCCAATCAGTATCTGAATGTTATCTTTAGGTGTTAGAGATTGAAGTGTGTTTTCTGATAAGGGATCAAGTAAAATTTTTAAAGTATCTGTTTTTTTTTCAGTTGCTTGCTTAAAGCTACAAATTGAATTTATCTGTGGCAAAAAATTTCGCCCAGATTGTTCACATGCTCCAATAGCTACTGCCCTCCAGTGTTGAAGCTTTTTTAACTCGCGGTCATCTTTTAAATTAACTACTGTGCGCTCTGTAATAACAGGTGTAATGGAGGTTACTCCCAATTCAATAGATTTTTGAATTGCAAAATCCATTCGATCACCTTTAGATATGCCCTGTAGTAGATGTATGCTTAGTTCGGATTCATTATTAGTGCAAGTAGATGAGAGGATGTGAGCGTTTGCTTTTTTTCCATTAATCTCAAGGCGAGCTGAATATTCTGTGCCTTCACCATTAAACAGTACAAAAGTGTAATTATTTTTTAATCGAAGAACTTTAATTAAATGATTGCTAGAAGACCTGTCAAGCTGGAGCGAATCACCAACTACGAATTTTCCTGATTGGTAAACTCTTATGCTTTTCATTGTAGCGGTATAAAAACAATATCAAGCTAAGGCTTGATATTGTTCCATATGCGAAGAGTTGCTTCTGTTTGATTCATTGAGTAGAAGTGTAAGCCCGGTGCGCCCATTTCCAAAAGTTTCTGGCTCATGGAAGATACAAACTCAGCTCCAAAATCTTTTATTGAATCAGTGTCATCTGCAAAACCTTGCAGTTTTCGCCTTAGCCATTGAGGTATTTCGGCACCGCACATATTAGAAAAGCGCGCCAGGTTACTAAAGTTTGTTATCGGCATAATGCCTGGCACTATAGGTATATCAAGCCCCATCTTTTCGCAACTATCTACGAAGTAAAAATAGCTGTCTACGTTATAAAAGTATTGAGTAATAGCTGAGTTGGCACCCGCATCAACTTTTCTTTTGAAGTTTAATAAGTCCTGTTTTGAACTTTCAGCCTGTGGGTGTGTTTCTGGGTAGGCGGCAACTTCAATATGGAATTGGTTATCATAATTTTCACGTATATAAGTAACCAGTTCATTTGCATAGTTAAAGTCACTTTGTGAAACGGTACCTGACGGCATATCTCCGCGCAGTGTGACAATACGTTTTATTCCTTGTTGTTTGTAGTCATCAAGTATTTCCTTTAACTGCTGTTTGTCTGAGCCTATGCAGGAAATGTGTGGTGCAACGTCACAACCAGTGCTTTGTTTTATTTTTGTAACGGCATTAAATGTGTTTTCACGGGTAGAGCCTCCTGCACCAAAGGTTACAGAAAAATACGCCGGATTAATTTCTTGTTTTAAAATTTCAGCTGTCTTAAAAAGATTATCCATGCCTTTATCTGTTTTAGGCGGGAAAAATTCACAGCTAAATTGCTGCTCTAGTTTTTTTTGTGTTTTCATTGGTATAACCAAACTATGTATAGTTGGCCAGACTGAGCAATAAAAAACATGAATTACTCAACCTGGCGTTACAGGCATATTGTTTGAATACAGTCGGTGACTTGTGTATTCAGTCTAGTGATTAATAACGGTAGTGATCTGCCTTATATGGGCCTTCAACAGGTACATTAATATAATCTGCCTGTTCCTGAGAAAGTTCAGTTAGGTGAGCGCCAATTTTGGTTAAATGTAAGCGAGCTACTTTTTCATCTAAGTGCTTAGGCAGAATGTAGACTTTATTTTCATAAGCTTCAGCATTAGTAAAGAATTCAATTTGCGCCATAACCTGATTAGTGAATGAAGCAGACATTACAAAGCTTGGGTGGCCTGTAGCGCAACCTAGATTTACCAGGCGGCCTTTTGCAAGAATAATGATCTTTTTGCCATCAGGGAAAATAACATGATCAACCTGTGGTTTGATTTCTTCCCACTCATACTTTTCAAGTGAAGCGATATTGATTTCAGAGTCGAAGTGACCGATGTTACAAACGATAGCTTCGTTCTTCATTGCTTCCATATGGTGATGATCAATTACATTTAAGTTACCGGTAGTGGTAACAAAAATATCACCCTGGCTTGCAACTTCATTCAGATCAACAACGCGGTAACCCTCCATTGCTGCCTGAAGTGCGCAGATAGGATCGATTTCAGTAACCCAGACCGTTGCTCCCATGCCTTTGTAAGCTTGAGCGCAGCCTTTACCAACATCGCCATAACCGATAACAACGCAGATTTTACCGGCAATCATTACGTCAGTTGCACGTTTGATACTGTCGATTAATGATTCACGGCAACCGTATAAATTGTCGAACTTAGATTTTGTTGCTGAGTCATTAACGTTCATTGCAGGGAAAAGCAATTCGCCTTTCTCCTGCATTTCATAAAGACGATGAACACCTGTAGTAGTTTCTTCAGTTACACCTTTAACGCTCGTAGCGATGTCGCCCCAAACACTTTCACCTGGTTTGATTGTGCGACGAAGCACATTAAGCACTTCTTTATATTCTTCATTGTCATCATCTTTAGTTGCCGGAATAGCACCGGCATTTTCAAACTCAACACCTTTATGAACTAATAATGTTGCATCACCGCCATCATCAAGAATCATATTTGGCAATTCGCCGTTAGGCCACATAAGAGCCTGCTCTGTGCACCACCAGTATTCCTCAATCGTTTCACCTTTCCAGGCGAAAACTGGAATATTCTGCGCAGCAATTGCAGCGGCAGCGTGGTCCTGAGTTGAGAAAATATTACATGAAACCCAACGTACGCTTGCTCCAAGATCAACTAATGTTTCAATTAACACAGCAGTTTGAATGGTCATATGGATGCTGCCCATAATGCGACAGCCGTCTAATGGTTTCTTGCCGGCATATTCTTCACGTAGCGCCATAAGTCCTGGCATTTCAATCTCAGCGATTGAAATTTCTTTACGGCCCCATTCGGCCAGTGACATGTCTGCAACTTTATAATCTGTAAATTCGCTCATTATATTAATTCCTAAATAATTCTTTATTCTAGGTTCGAATTTAATCGAACAATGTGTAATGGAAGTGCGAATAAAATCGCACCTGCAATAATCTATATGCCAGCAGCGTCTTTCAATGCTGCAGCTTTATCAGTTCGTTCCCAGGTGAAGTTATCTTCAGTTCGACCAAAGTGACCATAAGCTGCTGTGTTGCCATAAATAGGGCGTAATAGATCAAGCATTTGAATAAGGCCTTTGGGTTTAAGGTCAAAATGTTCACGTACCAGTTCTTCAATGCGGCTGTCATCAATTTTGCCAGTGCCAAATGTTTCGATAGAAATGGAGGTTGGTTCGGCTACGCCTATTGCGTAAGAAACCTGAATTTCGCACTTATCAGCAAGTCCAGCAGCAACAATGTTTTTGGCAACATAACGACCAGCGTATGCCGCAGAGCGATCTACTTTTGAGGGGTCTTTGCCAGAGAACGCACCGCCACCATGACGAGCCATACCACCGTATGTATCAACAATGATTTTACGTCCGGTTAATCCACAATCACCAACAGGGCCACCAATTACAAAGTTACCGGTTGGGTTGATGTGGAATTTAGTGTCTTTACTAATCATTGATTCTGGTAAAACGGGCTTAATTACTTCATCCATAACAGCTTCACGCAGCGAAGTAAGACTTATATCGGGTGAATGTTGAGTGGATAGAACAACTGCATCAATAGCTACAGGTACACCATCTTCATAGCGGAAGGTTACCTGGCTTTTAGCGTCAGGTCTTAGCCAGCTTAAAGTGCCATTTTTACGTATTTCAGCCTGGCGTTTAACCAGTTTATGAGCGTAAGTAATAGGTGCAGGCATAAGCACTTCGGTTTCGTTGCAGGCATAGCCGAACATAAGCCCCTGGTCGCCAGCGCCCTGCTCGTGATCATCGCCTTCACCTTCATTGACACCCATAGCGATGTCCGGTGACTGTTTATCAATAGATGTGATAACAGCGCAGGAGTCAGCATCAAAGCCCATTTCGGAGCTGGTGTAACCTATGTTACGCACTGTATTGCGAACGATTTCCTGCATATCAACCCAGGCATCAGTCGTTATTTCGCCTGAAAGTACGACCATACCAGTGTTTATAAGTGTTTCACAGGCAACACGGGCCTTTGGGTCCTGTTCAAATATGCCATCTAGAATGGCGTCTGAAATTTGATCAGCTACCTTGTCGGGATGGCCTTCTGAAACAGATTCAGATGTAAATAAGTGACTTTTAGACATGTGTACAATTCCTCGATACAAAATATACTAGCAGTACTAATAAAGCGATATGAGTGAATCAGGTATTGGCAGAATATGCCGGGTTTAGATCCGTGCCCATTTTTAGCTAAACTAGAAACTAATAAATGAGCGCCGTTTAAAATTGAAGCACCAAGCCTGACAGAGAGATCTGCTGCAGCGCTCCTCAGTGCGAACAAACGATTATAGTTCATAGAATAAGAAATGGCTAATTTATCCTGTTTGTATTGTTATTAATTACTAAAACAAATGTAAGTGATGGGAAAAATAGTCGGTTTAATATTGTTAATGACATATTATTTGGGCTAAGTATTGTATTGATTAGTCGTTTTATGAGTTTAGAGCATAAAAGGAAACATGCTGGCTATAGAAGTAAGTATTTTGAATGTTTAGTAATTAGTAAGCTTATAAATAAGGAAAGGTTAAGCGATTAAAGAATATGTTTACTGTGTATAAAGTTCAGTGATTTCAGTCTTTTCGCTATCAGTTAGTTCGGTTGATCGGCTTTTATTGAGTAATTCCTGGAGGCGTGCGTCTTTGTGCTTTTGCAGTAAATTTTTAAAAGCATCTTTTAATGAGGCTAGTTGAGTTTCTGTTTTTGCTTCGGGTATATCCAGTTGCATTAGTTTATTAATGACAGGGGCTTCTTCACTATCACGCCATCGTTCAAGTAATACGGAGGGTGAACTGGCACCGGTTTGCAATATGGTTTTATGAATTTGAATTAATAGTGTTAAGCCTGGCATCTCAGAAGTCGCCAACTGTTCAGGTATTTCACACTCTTTAGCTAGTGACGGATATTGCAACAATAGAGCAATAGCTAAACGAGTTGGTGTGGTGCTTATTTGATGTTTGGGTGATACGGACTTTCTGTTGTTGATTTGAGCATATTCTTGCGGGAGTGTGTCTGGTGATTCAGGTAAATGATGCTGTAAACTGGCGCTAGATAAACCTATCATGCCTGATAGTTGATTGACTAGAAGATCTTTAAAAACGCCATCTGTGATTTTGCTGATTAATGGTTTAGCTTTTTCTGATAGGCGACCACAACCGTCAGCAGAGGATAAATCCAGGCCTTCTGATAAGTGTTGTAATAAAAAGTCGGATAGTGGGGTGGCGTTATTTAAGCGTTGCTCAAAAGCCTGGGCACCCTCTTGCCTAACCAGTGTGTCGGGATCCTCTCCATCGGGTAAAAACAAAAAGCGAGCCTGTACCCCATCTCGTAAAATGGAGAGGGAGTTTTCTAATGCTCTCCATGCTGCCTTTTTACCGGCCGCATCACCGTCGTAACAAAAAATTAATTCAGGCACTATACGAAATAGTTTTGATATTTGTGTGCTCGATGTTGCGGTGCCCAGGGTTGCCACCGCATATTTAATACCATGCTGAGCAAGTGCCACCACATCCATATAGCCTTCAACAATAATGATGCGATTTAAATCTTTTACAGATTTTCTTGCTTCATATAAGCCATATAGCTCTTCGCCTTTATGAAATACAGGGGTTTCAGGTGAGTTTAAATATTTAGGTTCACCCTTATCCAGTATACGCCCACCAAAACCAATGGTACGACCTCGGCGGTCGCGAATCGGGAACATTATGCGGTCACGAAAACGGTCGTAATGTTTTTGAGGGTTCTTTTCGATGCTCAGACCTGATTTTAGGCAGGCTGCCTTGCCTTCCACGCTGTTACCAAACTGGGCCAATATGAAATCCCAGCTATCTGGGGCGTAGCCCATTTGAAAGTCTTTGGCAATTTCGCCACTAAGCCCGCGTTGTTTTAAATAATCTACTGCACGAGGTGTTCGCTTTAGCTCGCTGGCAAAGCTGTCAGCGGCTTTTTCTAATACATCGTAGAGTGGTTTTTTGTCATCTTGTTGAGGCGTGAAGTTCCCTTGTTCGCGAGGCACTTCAACATGGTATTCGGCTGCCAAAACCTCAATAGCATCAACGAAATCAAGGCGTTCGTATTCCATTATGAAACTGAGAGCTGTGCCGTGAGCACCGCAACCAAAGCAGTGATAAAACTGCTTACTTTGGTTTACGGTGAATGAAGGGCTTTTCTCATTATGGAATGGGCAGCATGCAATGTGTTCTTTGCCGCGTTTCTTTAGAGCAACACGTGAGTCGATTACGTCGATTATATCGGCTCTATTTATAAGGTCATCGATGAATTGTTTGGGAATGCGGCCTGCCATAAGTGTATTTTGCCATAGAGAACGCGCGTTCACATGATATATTCTACGAATATGTCATTAATATTGCTGCCAGCCCCGGCACGGGGGCGGCCCTCAAGTGCCGGATTGGCTATTATTTGTGAGTTAGGTTGGACTGACTGTTTGACTGAGAGTGTAGCATTTGGCGAGACTGAATCATGACAAGTCGTAAGGCATCTATGTAAGGGACGACTCCGTTTTCGATCATGATAGTTCGGCCTGTTTTGCTATGCGCAAAACGAATAAAGTCCTTTATTTCACTTAGTCGCTTACTCTGTGGGTTGTAGGTGATATAAAGCGGACGATATAAAACATAATAGCCATTTTTGATGGAGTCATAGTTGGGTTGTTTGTCATTTAAGCTCAATATTTTAACCTGTCTTAAACGAGCACTACTAACACCTGTAATGGCAATCGCATTAATATTTGTCTCAACCGCTTTTTCTAATGGACCGCTAGACTTAAATATTTTAGAGTTATGGAATTCAATATCAGGGTTTGAGAATATCAAAGAGCGAATAGAGTAGCCTACGCCTGATATTTTGCCCTTACGAGTGTATAGGTTTATTTCGGCGTCATTTCCACCAACTTCTTTCCAGTTAGTTATTTTTCCAGAATAAATGTATTTAACCTGGGCAAAGCTAAGGTTGGTAACGGGGTTATCTGGGTGGGTAATAACTGCAAGCGCATCCCAGGCAACGGGTTCAAAACCTACTTTCTTTTCTAATAAATTTCCGGGTAAGTAATAGCGACATGCTCCACCAAAATCGGCGTCTAATGTTGAAACATCACGTATACCTCGTGTTGCACCACCACCCTGTACATTGACTTCAATGTTTTTTTTGTCTGTGTAGGCTTTAGCAAGACGAGTCATATATGACTTTTTGCTTATGCCGCAGCCAACCCAGTTAAGTGGCTTTTCCTCAGACAGCAGAGTGCTTGAATATAGAATAAAAATGCAGCCAAAAATCTGCAGTAATAAATGTCGCAAAATAATACCCCTTCATATAGATCAAAAAAAATTAAAATAAGCGCTTGAACAGCTCTTGAGTCATTTGATCAGCATGTGTAAAAATGTAATAAATTTATAAATCCATTATAAAGGGTGTGTAATATCTGATTTTTGTCTTTGTCTTGGCCTTGAGGGCTCTTATTAGTTTTATAATAAAGACTTCATCTTGGAAGACATCCCCCGTATGGGGGATTAGCATAATATAAATTATTTTTTTGCAAAGTAATAGGCAAAAATAAGAAATAATTGATGTTTTTAACTGATTTGTGGTTGATTTTTGAGTTTGTAGGTGTTTTTAGCTCAGTAAGTTCCCGCTGCTTAATGATTGGGCTTGTTTCATATGCCTATTTCCCCGTTGCGATATTGGTGAATTTATTTAAAGCAGCAGTCATTTTATCGACAATTTTTTGTCTATCGTTAATGCCATGACGCTTAGTGATGTATGCCGGGTCATTGTAGCTAAGCCATACCTGTCCCTTCTCATCTTCCCATGCAAGCGCTTTCAGAGGTAAGTCGATACCGGAGGTTTGCTGTGAGGTGAACATGTGACTGCCTAGCTTGGGGTTGCCAAACAAGATTAGTTCAGTAGGTCTCAGCTTTATCCCAATGGCATTAGCTCGGTCGCTATGGCTCCAGCGCGTAATAACGGTAATACCCTTCTTGTTCAGTATGGCCTCCAGTTTATCGATGGTTTTAGTGACGCTAAATTTACTTGGCTTGCTTATTAATCCTGCAGGTTCAGCAAAAACAGGTGATTGAGTTGAGAATAAGGATAAAAATACAATAGCTAAAAATAGGGGGGTACGCATGGTATGCCTCGTTAATTATGTATGTTAGTTAATTGCATTAAATACGTGAATATTTTAAATTTCAATAAGATTAATGTGTTTTTTATAAAATAACCTGAAAAATGGAATAATTTTCAAGCTAGATCATCTTATTACTGATGGTTTAAATTAAAAATAGATTACAGGAGATAAAATGAAAAAAACATCAATAATTATAATGATTTCTACGCTGCTGCTTATTATGTTGTCCTCAATTGTGAGTGCAAAAGACGCTGGGCATGGCCACGACTACCGAACCTTTCATGGTGCAGGTGAAATAAGTTACGGAAAAATAGCCGATTCATACTCGTCAGATTTGGTTATGTATCTGGCTGGCAATCAGTTTATGGTAATGGAGGAGTTGATTAAAGACTTTCAGGCTAAGAACAAAAGTGTAAAAAGTGTTTATGTTGAAACAATTCCCCCCGGACAAATATTAAAGAAGCAATTGTTAAAGCAGGGCAAAATTAATGGCGAAAAAACGTCTATGAACCCTGACCTGTATGCAAGTGTTAATATTAATCACCTGAAGAAGCTTAATAAAAAAGGCTTGCTAGATAAGCATATTATTTATACTCATAATAAGCTTGAGTTAATGGTAGCTAAGGGCAACCCTAAAAATATTAAGGGTGCTGCAGATTTGGGTAGAGATGACCTTGTGCAATCACATCCTAATCCGCTAACAGAGGGTATTTTTAAGTTCTATGGCAGTGAAATGTTAAAAGATCTAAAAATACACGATAAAGTAACTGGCGGTCAGAAATGTAAAAAATGTTGGGCAGTGCCACAAAGAACATGGTTTACAGCTCGTCATCATCGGGAAACTCCATATCGCATTGAAAATAACCAGGCAGATGTTGGAATTGTATGGACTACTGAAGTAGCACATGCAAAAGCAGAAGGTCGTAATATTGACGGTGTGTCAATTAAGGCGCCACTCAATAAGCAGAGTAAGGTAGCCTATGTTATTGGTCAAATGATTAAGGGTAAAAACAGCGCTAATGCAGAGTTATTCCTAAAGTACCTTGCAACTAAAGGTGCGCAAGATATCTATGCATCTTATGGTTTTATTTCTGCAACTGCTGATGAGTTGAAGGTTAAAACTTTCTAAGTTAGTTGAGAAATATAATTTGGTAGAATTTATTTTGCGAAATGATTTTTCTAAACATAAAAAGGGCAACACTTCAGTTGCCCTTTTTTATTGGCGTAAAGCTTTATTAAGATATGAATTTATTAATTTCTGCAGCAGCCTGGCGACCTTCGTTAATGCCCCACACGACTAAGGACTGGCCACGGCGACAATCACCTGCAGCGTAAATGCCTTTAACATTAGTTGCATACTTTCCATATTCAGCCTGGTAGTTAGAGCGGTCGTCATAAGCTACATTGAGTGCGTCACTAACGTAGTGCTCAGGGCCAGTGAAGCCCATTGCAAGTAAAACAAGATCGGCAGGCCATACTTTTTCAGAGCCGGCAACTTCCTGCATTTTCCACTGCCCAGTTTCTTCGTCACTTTGCCATTCTACTTCAATGGTTTTAACGCTAGAAATGTTGCCGTCAGTACCAGAGAGGCCTTTGCTTAATACGCAGTAGGTGCGAGGGTCTTCGCCTTGAACATTTTGTGCTTCCTCATGGCCATAATCTACACGGTAGATATGAGGCCATGCGGGCCATGGGTTGTTTTCTGCGCGAGCTTCAGGAGGTGTCGGCATTAATTCGAAATTAACAACTGATTTGCATCCGTGGCGTAAAGATGTGCCGATACAGTCAGTACCTGTGTCGCCACCACCGATAACTACAACATGCTTGTCTTTAGCGGTAATGTAGTTGCCATCTTCCAGGTTAGAATCTAACAGGCTTTTTGTGTTGGCTGTTAAAAAGTCCATTGCGAAATGAACACCGTTTAAGTCGCGTCCATCAACGGGTAGGTCACGAGGAGTGGTTGAGCCGGTTGCAAATAAAATCGCATCGGTGTTCTGTTTTAATTCATTGATATCAACGTTGTTTCCAACATCGGCATTAGTTTTAAATTCAATGCCTTCATCTTTCATTAATTGTACACGGCGATCAATAATGCTCTTGTCCAGTTTCATGTTTGGTATGCCGTACATTAACAAGCCACCGATTCTGTCAGCTCGTTCATATACAGTCACTGAATGACCAAAGCGATTTAATTCCTGAGCTGCAGCCATTCCAGCAGGGCCGGAACCAACAATAGCTACTTTTTTCCCGGTGCGAGTTTCAGGTGTTTCTGCTTTAATCCAGCCTTCGTCAAAAGCGCGATCAACAATAGCGCATTCAATGTTCTTTATTGTAACGGCAGGGTTGTTTACACCGAGTACACATGCTCCTTCACAGGGGGCGGGACAAACGCGTCCGGTAAACTCAGGAAAGTTATTCGTATGGTGTAAGCGTGCGTTCGCATCTTCCCAGCGATTGTTGTAAACCAGATCGTTCCATTCAGGAATAAGATTATCAACTGGACAGCCATCATTAGACTGACAGAAAGGAATGCCGCAGTCCATGCAACGAGCGCCCTGAGTAATCAGGTGTTCATTGTCATGTTCTGTATAAATTTCGTCAAAGTCTTTAAGACGTTCAGTAACGTCACGGTAAGGTGCGGTCTTGCGATCGAATTCTTTAAAACCTGTTATCTTGCCCATACTATATTACTAACCTTTTGTAATAAAAGATTGATGCGTATAACCGCAAATAAATCAATTAGATTTATTTGCGGTTATACGCATTTCTTTTTCTTCTATCTTTTAAAATAAACTTAAGCCGCGTTGGCTTTCTTTTTTTGTTCTTCAAGTACACGCTTGTAATCAGTAGGCATAACCTTTACAAACTGGCTTAAAGTGCCATCCCAGTCTTTTAATAAGCGCTCTGCAACTGCAGAGCCTGTGTATTTAAGATGGTTTTCAATCATTGTTTTAAGTTCAGCTATATCTTCATCGGCAGAAACGGTTTCAAGTTCAACCATGCCCATATTGCACTTGGTTGAAAGGTCACCTGCGTGATTCCATATGTATGCAACACCGCCGCTCATGCCTGCAGCAAAATTACGACCAATTGAGCCTAGCACAGCAATGCGACCACCAGTCATGTATTCGCAACCATGATCACCAATGCCTTCAACAACTGCTGTTGCTCCAGAGTTTCTTACGCAAAAACGCTCTGCGGCAATGCCTCGTAAATAAGCTTCGCCAGAAGTTGCTCCGTATAAACATACATTGCCGACAATGATGTTCTCTTCAGCAACAAAGGTGCTATTTTTAGCAGGTGCAACTATTACGCGTCCACCACTTAATCCTTTGCCTACATAGTCGTTGGCATCGCCTTCAACTTCAATGGTAATGCCCTTCGCAAGGAAGGCGCCAAGTGACTGACCTGCAGAACCGCTGAGTTTAATATTGATAGTGCCATCGGGAAGCATTTCAGAGCCATATTTTTTGGCGACTTCGTTTGAAAGCATAGTGCCAACAACACGGTTAGTATTGATAACTGGTAAATTAATTTCGACCTTGTTTGCGTTTTCTAATGCGTCTTTAGATAATTCGATTAACTGATTATCTAAAGCTTCATCTAAGCCGTGATCTTGCTTAATAGTCTGATGCACTTCTACATTCTCATGCGGTTTTTGAGCCGGTGTTAGTAGCATATTCAGGTCGATGCCGCTTTGTTTCCAGTGCTCGGAATCAGTTGCCTGCTCTAAACAGTCAACGCGACCAATCATTTCATTGATGGTGCGGAAACCTAATTGCGCCATAATCTTGCGCATGTCTTCAGCTACCATAAACAGATAGTTAACAACATGTTCTGGTTTGCCTGTGAATTTTTTACGTAGTTCTTTATCCTGAGTTGCAATACCAACTGGGCAGGTATTTAAATGACACTTACGCATCATAATACAACCCATTGTAATTAATGGTGCGGTAGCAAATCCGTATTCTTCTGCGCCTAGTAGTGCGGCAATGGCAACATCACGGCCAGTTTTCATCTGGCCATCAGTTTGAATGATGACGCGAGAACGTAAGTCATTCATCACTAATGTCTGGTGAGTTTCAGCAACACCTAATTCCCATGGCAGACCCGCATGTTTAATAGAGGTGATGGGCGAAGCACCGGTGCCGCCATCGTGACCTGCGATAACAATATGATCTGCATGTGCTTTAGTTACACCAGATGCAATAGTTCCTACCCCATTTTCGGCAACTAACTTAACCGAGATACGTGCCGCACGATTAGCATTTTTCAAATCGTGAATTAGCTGTGCCAAATCTTCGATAGAGTAAATGTCGTGGTGAGGTGGTGGGCTAATTAAGCCAACACCAGGTGTTGAATGACGTAAACGTGCAATTAAGTCATCAACTTTAGTGCCGGGTAATTCACCGCCTTCGCCAGGTTTAGCGCCCTGTGAAACTTTAATTTGCAATTCATCGGCATTGGTTAAGTAATTAATCGTTACACCAAAACGACCTGAAGCAATTTGCTTGATCGCTGAGCGACGAGAGTCGCCATTTGCTTCTGGTGTCCAGCGTGCATCGTCTTCACCGCCTTCGCCGGTGTTAGACTTGCCGCCCATGCGGTTCATTGCAATCGCTAGTGATTCATGTGATTCAGGAGAAATAGAACCGAAGCTCATCGCACCGGTTGCAAAACGTTTAACAATTTCTTTGGCGCTTTCTACTTCACTGATATCAATAGATTCATTAACGTCGGTTTTAAACTCAAGCATCCCACGAAGTGTGCATTTTTTCGTATCAGCATTTGCTGAATTTGCAAAACGTTCGTAAGCGTTTTTATCGCCGGTGCGAGCTGCCTGTTGTAATGTGGAAATGCTTTGCGGATTCCACATGTGGCTGTCGCCTTTGGCGCGCCAGTGCATATCGCCCTGGTTAGGTAATATTGAAACATTGGTTTCGTTATAACCTAAGTCATGGCGACGAATTGATTCTTCTGCAAGCACATCAAAGGCAACACCTTGTATGCGACTTGCCGTACCTTCAAAGCAACGTTCAATAACTTCATCGGCTAAACCAACCGCTTCAAATATTTGCGCAGCCTTGTAAGATTGCAAAGTTGAAATACCCATTTTCGCAAAGACTTTAAACATGCCTTTACCAACAGATTTTCTATAACCTTCAACAATTTTTTCATCAGTATCGTATGCGCTGTTATCGAGCAAGCCTTTACGCTGCGCATCCCACAAAGCTTCAAAAGCAAGGTATGGGTTAATAGCATCAATACCGTAACCGGTTAACAGGCAATGGTGGTGAACTTCACGTGCTTCACCGGATTCTAAAACCAGGCCAATGCGAGTACGTAAATGTTTTTGAACAAGATGCTGGTGAACGGCACCGGTTGCTAGTAGAGCGCTAACTGGTATACGTTCTTCTGAAATGTTTCTATCAGATAAAATAATTAAGCTGTGACCATCTGTTATTGCCTGTGCAGCTTCTTCACATAAACGATCAATAGTATTGGCTAAACCAGCTGTGCCTTCAGACTTGTTGTAAGTCATATCAAGCGTAGCGGTTGTCCAGCCACGGAAGTCCATGTGTTTAAGAGCCGCGAGTTCTTCATTAGTAATAATCGGATGTGGCACTAACAAACGGTGTGCATGTTCTTCCGATGATTCCAGAATATTTTTTTCCGGACCGATGTAACACTGCAATGACATAACCACTTCTTCACGAATCGAATCGATAGCAGGGTTAGTTACCTGTGCAAACAGTTGTTTGAAGTAGTCATAAATCATGCGAGATTTATCAGACATGCAGGCAAGGGCGGCATCATTACCCATCGAGCCAACCGGGTCGCGACCATCTTTAACTAATGGCAATAACATAAATTGCATGGTTTCAGAGGTATAACCAAATGCACGCATACGCTCTAATAAAGTCTCCTGATTAAAACCGTGAGCTTCCTGGTTGGGCTCCAACTGGGATAAAGAAATACGCTGGTTAGATAACCACTGGTGATACGGTTGCTTGGAAGCAAACTCGTGTTTCAGTTCTTCATCAGGAATCATGCGGCCCTGGTCAAAATCAATCAGGAACATTTTGCCAGGTTGTAAACGGCCTTTTAGTTTTACGTTATCCGCATCTATTGGTAATACACCGACTTCAGATGCCATAACAACACGGTCATCATGAGTCAGGTAATAACGACTTGGGCGTAAGCCATTTCTATCTAATGTCGCGCCGATATAACGGCCATCAGTAAATACGATTGAAGCTGGGCCATCCCAAGGTTCCATAAGGGCTGACTGGTATTCATAAAATGCACGTTTTTCTTCTGACATGCTGGCATCATTTTGCCATGCTTCAGGTACCATCATCATCACAGCTTCCTGCAGACTACGGCCACCCATTAATAAAAACTCTAAAACGTTATCGAAGCTACCCGAGTCTGATACATCTGGCTCAATAACCGGTAATACACGTTTTATGTCATCACCAAATAAATCACTTTCAGCAGTGCCTTCACGAGCTGACATCCAGTTGGCATTTCCTAAACGGGTATTGATTTCGCCGTTGTGGCTCATAAAGCGTTTAGGTTGTGCGCGATCCCATGATGGGAACGTATTGGTTGAGAAGCGAGAGTGAACCATGGCCAGGTGGGCAGTGAAATCTTTTGCACCTAAATCGGTATAGAATGGCATCATCTGATCCGGGTTCAACATGCCTTTATATACGATGACTTTGGTTGATAATGAGCAAACGTAATATAACTCACGCTGTTTTATCTTTTCGTCATTGCGGATCGTGTGCCCTGCATCTTTACGCAGGATATATAATTTGCGTTCAAACTCATCGTTTGAAATGCCCTCTGCAGCAGCAATAAATAATTGCTCCATATGGGGCTGTGCCGCGCGCGCGGTAGGGCCTATGTCTGCCTTTATCGGGTCTATCGGTAGTTCTCTCCAGCCAATCAGTTTCTGGCCTGATTTTTCAATCAGTTCATTAATCAGCTTTTTACATGTGGCGCGTTCGGTTTCATTAACCGGTAAAAATACATTGCCCGCCGCGTATTTGCCTTTTTCAGGCAGGTCGGTGCCTAAATCTTCTTTTGCAACACGGGTTAGGAATTCATAGGGCAGACTGGTCATTATGCCCGCACCATCACCAGTGTTAGCTTCACAGCCACAGGCACCACGGTGTACCATACGGCGTAAAATATGGTCTGCATCTTCAACAATTTGATGACTTGGTTGACCCTTAATATGGGCTACAAAACCTACACCGCAGTTTTCTGTTTCATTTGCAGGGTCATATAGACCGTGCTTGTTTGGTCGGGTGTATTGATTGAAGATGTTGTTGTTGCTCATTACTCGCCTCTTAAATACCTGATTTTATTAAGGTATTTCTTAAATTTCGCCGTCCGAATATGACCTGAAATTGCGAGGGTCGCGGACAAGGGGTCGGACATTTTACAGTAAAAGAGGGGTAAAACAAAGAACTTGTAGGATGGAGAGGGTTAAAAGCTTTTTACCGCAAAAAACACAAATAGATACAAAATAATTGTTATACGTTTACTGTATATTTATTCATGCTTTTTGCGGCAGTTATCTGATTTATTTCTTTTTAAAGATGTTCTCAAAACAGTAGTTAGTGGCTTCAACAAAGCCTTCAACGCTACCGCAGTCAAAGCGACGGCCTTTGAACTTATAGGCCATGACGCAGCCATTTTTAGCCTGTTGTTTAATCGCATCTGTAAGCTGGATTTCGCCACCGGCACCGGGTTTTGTTTCCCGTAACAGGTCAAAAATATCCGGTGTTAGGATATAGCGACCAATCACGGCCAGGTTGCTGGGAGCTTTATCGGCAGGTGGTTTTTCTACCATGTCATTTACGCGGAAGATATTATCGCTAATCATCTCGCCATCGATTACGCCATAGCTGCTGATATTTTCTTTGGGGACTTCTTCTATCGCGATAATAGAGCAGCGGAATTGATTATACAGGGCAACCATCTGTTTCATTACGCTGTCTTCACCAGGTTCGGTTATGCATAGGTCATCGGCTAAAATTACACCAAATGCCTGGTCGCCAATCATATTTGCACCAGCAAGCACGGCGTGGCCCAGGCCCTTCATTTCTTTTTGTGGGGTGTAGGTGAAGGTGCAGTTGTCTAGCAGATTTCGAATATCGGTTAGTTTTTCCTCTTTACCAGTACCAGAAATTTCATTTTCTACTTCGTAACTGATATCAAAATGATCAGCAATAGCGTGCTTGCCTCGGCCAGTAACAAATGCATTGTGTTTCATGCCTGCGTTCAATGCTTCTTCTACTGCGTAATGAATTAATGGCTTATCTACTACAGGTAGCATTTCTTTAGGAATGGATTTTGTTGCGGGTAGAAAGCGGGTGCCATAGCCGGCCACAGGGTAGAGACACTTGGTGATCATGCGTTGAAGTCCTTAACTAAGTAATTTGATTTTTTAGCATCATACTTTAAAAGCAGTCGTAAGTCATAAGTCATAAGTCCGAAGTCGTAAGTCAAAAAGCAGAGTCAAAAGCAAAAAAAAGCGGGCTCTCCGAGGAGGCCCGCTTTGACTTAAGGCTAAAGATTTAAGGTTATGTGTTGTGGTATTGCTCGCTCAATTCGTGAACCGAATCAACAAGCACTTTAACGTGCTCAGGGTTAATATCTGGCGTAATGCCGTGGCCTAGATTAAATACATGGCCTTCGCCTGTGCCAAAATCTTTAAGAATTTTAGCCGCTTCTTCGCGAATTACCTCGGGTGATGCGTAAAGTGTATTTGGATCCATGTTGCCCTGAATTGCAACTCGGTCTCCAACCTGTGCTTTAGCGTCTGCAATGCTGGTGCTCCAGTCGATCCCTAGTGCGTCGCAGCCAGTGTCTGCCATAGCATTTAACCATTGGCCGCCACCCTTGGTGTATAAAATCACGGGAACCTGTCGGCCATCGGCTTCACGGGTCAGGTTAGATACAATTTTGTTCATGTAGTCTAGCGAAAACATGCGATACATTTCGGGGTTTAAGTTACCACCCCAGGTATCAAAAATCATAACGGCCTGCGCGCCAGCTGCGATTTGTGCATTTAGATAGCTGGTTACCGATTCGGCAATTTTGCTAAGTAGCTGGTGTGCTAGTGCGGGGTCATTAAACAACATGGTTTTAGATTTACTAAACGTTTTGCTGCTACCGCCTTCAATCATGTAAGTCGCTAATGTCCATGGGCTACCAGAGAAACCTATTAATGGTACGCTGCCATCTAGCTCACGGCGAATAGTGCGTACCGCATCCATTACGTATTTGAGTTCATCTTCCGGGTCAGGAACTGGCAGGTTTTTTACATCCGCTGCTGTGCGAATGGGATTTGTAAATTTTGGACCTTCACCGGTTTCAAAATATAAGCCTAAGCCCATAGCATCGGGTATGGTCAAAATATCTGAAAATAGAATTGCAGCATCTAGTTCAAAGCGACGCAAAGGTTGTAGCGTAACTTCGCAAGCCAGATCCGGGTTCATACACAGGCTCATAAAGTCACCAGCCTGTTCACGTGTGGCACGATATTCAGGTAAATAACGGCCTGCCTGGCGCATTATCCATATAGGTGTTTTGTCTACCGGCTGTTTTAGCAGGGCACGAAGAAATCGGTCGTTTTTTAATTCAGTCATGTGTTCAGTCAGAAATTAAAGTTATTAAGGGTTGTGCTTCGCTATCCCCTGTATGCCCTGTTTAAATATGCATGGGGCATGGAATTCCAGTGTTTTTAAGTCGCTAGACTCCCGACAGAAGTGTTCGGGAATGACAGAAATAAACAGTAGAAATTAAGCGTTAAGCTGAGCTTTTATTTTACCGCTCACCGCACCCATATCTGCGCGGCCTTGCATCTGAGGTTTAAGAATCCCCATTACCTTGCCCATGTCTTTTATCGACGAGGCACTGGTATCACCAATGGCTTTGGTAATTAACTGGTCAATTTCGTCGTCACTAAGGGCTTCAGGCAGGAAGTCTTGTAAAATCGAAACTTCGTATTCTTCCTGTTCCCATAAATCTTCTCGGCCAGCATCTTTATACTGACTGATAGATTCGCGACGTTGTTTAACCATTTTATCAAGTACAGCAAGTACCCGATCATCATCTAGCTCAATGCGTTCATCAACTTCTATTTGCTTAATAGCAGCTAATACAAGACGAATTACACCCAAACGTTTTTTATCACCACCTTTCATGGCGGCTTTCATATCGTTTGTTAGCTGTTGCTTGAGGCTAATGTCACTCATAGCGCTGCGCTCTTAGCGGCGGCGATGAGGATTACGAGTTAAACGCTCGCGCTCTTTTGATAATTTTTTAAGGTTACGCTTTACAGCAGCTGCTGCTTTACGCTTACGCTCAGTTGTGGGCTTTTCATAGCACTCACGACGACGGATTTCGGTTAATATACCGGCTTTTTCGCATGAACGTTTAAAACGACGTAGAGCAACGTCAAACGGCTCGTTGTCTTTAACTTTTACTTGTGGCATTCAGAACTCTCACTCTAAAATAGAACTTAATTTATTAACAGGCACCAATCCAGTACCGTGGAACCGCGGGATTATAGCCCCTTTACAAGAGAATTACCAAATTAAATATGAAGATTATTAAATAATGATAGTTTTAGGCATTGAATCTTCCTGTGATGAAACAGGTTTAGCCGTGTATGACACGAATCGTGGGTTATTAGCGCATGTGCTGCATTCTCAAATTGCTTTGCATGGAGAGTACGGTGGCGTGGTGCCAGAACTGGCTTCACGAGATCATGTGCGTTATTTATTACCGCTTGCAGAGCAGGTGTTAAAAAAGGCGAATATTAAAAAGTCAGAACTGGATGGTATTGCCTACACGGCAGGGCCAGGTTTGGTGGGGGCTTTAATGGTGGGAGCTTCTACGGGTAGAGCTATGGCTATGGCATTAGGAATACCAGCGGTAGGCGTACATCATATGGAAGGCCACCTGTTGGCCCCCATGCTAGAAGATCCGGCACCAAAATTTCCCTTTGTGGCCTTGCTAGTGTCAGGAGGACATACCTTGTTGGCCGAAGTCAAAGGTATTGGCCAATATGAGTTGCTTGGTGAGAGCCTGGACGACGCGGCAGGGGAGGCATTTGATAAAACAGCAAAAATGCTCGGTCTGGGATATCCCGGAGGACCTATTCTGGCGAATTTAGCCGAGAAAGGCGAAGCGGGTGTCTATAAATTTCCAAGGCCCATGTGTGACCGTCCAGGGCTTGATTTTAGTTTTAGCGGTTTAAAGACCTTTAGCTTAAATATCTGGCATAAAGAAGTTGAGCAGGGTAATGAAAACGAGCAAACCCAGGCGAATATTTGTCGCGCCTTTGAAGAGGCGGTAGTTGATACGCTGATGATCAAGAGTCGCAGGGCGATTCGGCAGGTCGGCGCTAAAACATTAGTTATTGCTGGTGGCGTGGGAGCAAACTTACGTTTGCGCGCATCATTGCAGGCAATGATGGAGAAAGAGGGCGGTGAGTTGTTTTATCCACGTATCGAATTCTGTACGGATAATGGAGCCATGATTGCTTATGCGGGTTGTCTACGTCTTGAGGCGGGTGAGCATGAAGAGCTGGCGATCGGAGTAAGGGCTCGCTGGGCCATGGATGAGCTTAAAGCGTTATAAGGTGTTTGACGTGATTGGGGAAAGAGCGCGCCAAAAGGCGGCGACCTTTCCCCGACGGAGATGTTCCATAGCGTGTGCGTCTGTGGGCTTATGGCTTCTTTTTAGCGCCGATTTTTTCTTCTTCACCGGCTAGTAATTTTTTAATATTGGCACGGTGTCGCCATATTAAAAGAGCAGCCATAAAAGCAACGCTAACGGTGATAACAGGTGAAGCGGTTATAAACCACGCTATAACTGGGGAGCCAGCGGCGGCCACTAGTGCTGAGAGGGAAGAGTAGCGCAAGGTAATGGCCATAAATAACCAGATACCAATAGTGCCTAAGCCTAGTATCCAGTTTGTACCAAGTAATACGCCTAACAAGGTTGCTACACCTTTGCCTCCTTTAAAACCGTAATAGAGTGGGTATAGGTGCCCTAGAAAAGCTGCTACTCCGGTTGCTGCGATAACCTCATTTTGCATACCCACAAGAACAGCTATTAAAACTGGAACTAAACCTTTTAACATGTCACCTAACAGGGTGATGATGGCCGCTTTTTTACCACCCGCACGTAATACATTGGTAGCCCCGGGATTGTTTGAGCCAACCGTTCTAGGGTCGGGCAAAGACATTATTTTGCAGGTAATAATGGCGGTGGAGACCGAACCGAGTAAATAGCCGAACAGGGCGAAGCTAATAATTAGTATAATGGGCTGCTGTAGTAGATCCACAAAGGTATCCGGAAGGTGATTAAGTTAGCGCGCAATTTAGCACGAAATGACAGGGTGGTGAAATTCTGTGGATTTTGATAATAAAAAAGTTACTTGCCTGTTCGTGCATGGCTGGGGTATGAATGCCACCATCTGGCAACCTGTATTTGATAGGCTGCCAGACTGGGTTGACGCGGTAGCTATGGATCTACCCGGTCATGGGAACAGAACGGATGAAAGCTTTACAGATTTATCAAGTCTTACAGAAGACTTACAACGTCAGTGTGAACAAGTTAAAAAAGCACATCAGCCATTAGTATTGGTAGGTTGGTCGCTAGGCGGCCTGGCCTGTTTGCAGTTGGGTATAAATAAAGCGACTGAAGCTGAGGCTTTTATACTGGTTAGCAGTAATCCTTGTTTTGTAAGTAGAGAAAACTGGCTTTGTGGTATTGACGGGGAGATCTTTAATCAGTTTTCGCAGTCACTAAAAACAGATTTTTCAGGTACAATTCGCCGCTTTCTATCCTTGCAGGTAAAAGGCTCTGATTCGGGGCGTGTTATTTTGCGTAGTTTAAGAGAAAAAATACTGCAGCAGCCCCAGCCAAATGAAGCAACTTTAGATGCCGGATTGAAAGTGTTGCAGCAAGTAGATTTACGCAATCAATTACATGAAATAAAGCAACCAGTGAGCTGGATATTGGGTGGGCAGGATGGCTTGGTGGGGGCCGAGTTAGCAAATGAGTTAACGCAGGTTATGCTTATTGAAAAAGCAGGTCATGCGCCCTTTCTGTCCCATGCAGATATTTTCATACAACAGCTAGTAAAATCTTTGCGGGTACTCGTAAAGGAATAGCTGCAAGTTAATAATTATTATATTGGTACATATGAGTCAAACTGAAAAACACCGTATACAAAAACATTTTGATGCAAAAGCTGTGTGCTATGAATCATCTGCTGTATTGCAACGCAATGTCTGTGAAGAGTTATTGCAGCGTCTTGATCTGACCAGCTTAAATCCATCCGTTATATTAGATGTGGGTTGCGGCACAGGATGGGGTACACAGGGCTTATTAAAAAAATATAAAAAAGCCAGTGTGCTTTCTCTGGATTTATCTCCCGAAATGCTTAAGCAAACTAAACGCAAAGGCAGCTGGTTAAGAAAACCAAAATTAATTTGCGCAGATGCCGAAGAAATACCTTTGCCGGATGAATCAGTGGATTTGGTTTTTTCAAGTTTGATGCTGCAGTGGTGTGATTACAAAAAGGTTTTTGCCGAATTTAAACGTATTTTAAAGCCGGATGGCTTGTTAATGTTTTCAACATTTGGTCCTGATACTTTAAAAGAGTTGAAACAAAGCTGGTCGCAGGTTGATGCCCATGCACACGTGAATGATTTTACAGACATGCATGACCTGGGAGATGGGCTAATTTATGCAGGCCTGGCAGAGCCGGTAATGGATATGGATATACTAACATTGACTTATAATGATGTTGTGTCTGTAATGAAAGATTTAAAAGCTATTGGTGCAAATACTATTTTAAAAAATCAGCAAGAGGTATCAGGTAGAGGCCTGGTTACCCCGGGTAAGTTAAAACGGGTGATTGCACATTATGAACAGTTTAGAAGTCATGGCGATATACCTGCAAGCTATGAAGTGGTTTATGGCCATGCATGGAAAGCAGAACAAAGATCGACAAAAATATCACAGGAAGATTTTTCACTGAAAGAATTTACTGTTTCAGTAGACCAAATCAAAAAATAAAATATTTAAGTTAGGCCTGTTATTTCCTCAGGTTAGTAACAGTCTGTAGGTGTTTCTTTAGGCGTGTAGAGGGTTATATTGAAACAAATCATGGAATAAACACTTAACGCATTATCTACAGATTTCAGATATTAACTTATCAGTCTGCGCTTAAAATTAAAACGTTACATGTATGAAGTCATACCAACGAGAATCAAACCCCATAAAGCAACACCCAGTACAATCCACGCAATATTGGCAGCACTAAAACTATTATTGGATAATCCTTCAGGGTCATCGCAAGACGCATTGATTGTAATCTGAGCTTTATACAGCGCCCATGCCATGGTTCCTAAAAACAGGAAGCCGATAAAATCGGTGATAGGCGAGCCAATTTCTTTTGCAGATAGTCGATCACTAATGTTTGATAAAACAGCGCTTGCTACGTATATAGTAGCAATAAACTCGTAATTCCATTCATATGTTATGTTTTTACTTTTAAGTGTATCGTTTACGTGTCTAAAAAGAGAATGAGTGAAAAATATAGAAAATATTCCACGCATAACCGGCCAGACATTTGAGTTGGTGCTGGCTTTATGTAGTGACCAGTTTTTGTAAAACCAGTAAACACCGTATATTCCTAGAGTAGCTATAAAGAGAGTTAGAAATTTTTGGGTTGAGACAATATAGTAGGCGACTTCAGAATCGCTTTCAGTTGTTAAATCAGCCTGAGGTGTCTGGTATGCATTCGCTTCCATAAAGCTTATCCTTTAATTATTATATTTGTTCTGATAATGGCATTGAGAGTCATTAAGATACGATTATATATACCACTTTTAAATTAATACCTGATGTTCGTATAGTTATATAGCACAGATTAGCTTGTGTGTTTCAGAAAAATAAAAGGTGATGGTGGTAATGAATAATAAATTCAGAGTGTAATCAACTGGTTTTTTAATAGTGTGGTTGTGGTATGTCGTGTTTGGAATAAGCAATAAAAAAGGCGCTAAATGAGCGCCTTTTTTATTGCTTGTGTCAAATGAAGTTTAAGCTTCAAGATGAGTGCGGATTTTTTTCATCGCATTTTTTTCTAGTTGACGAATACGTTCAGCTGATACGCCATACTTAGCTGCTAACTCATGTAGCGTTGCTTTGCTTTCTTCGTTCATCCAGCGAGACATTAAAATATCGCGACTACGATCGTCGAGAATATTTAGTGACTCAGTTAACGCCTGTGAGCGTTGATCGCTCCAGTCGCTAGACTCAAGTTGTTGTGCAGGGTCATGCGTTGGGCTTGCAAGATAAGTTGAAGGTGCAATCATTGCATCATCGTCGTCATCTGATGTGGCATCAAACGCCATATCGTAGTTGCTTAAACGTGATTCCATTTCTAAAACGGTTTCAGGTTTAACACCCAGGTCTTTAGCTACGCCTTCAACTTCAGCCTGGCTAAACCAGCCCAGACGTTTTTTAGAGCTACGCAGGTTAAAGAATAATTTACGTTGAGCTTTAGTCGTAGCGACTTTAACTATGCGCCAGTTTTTCAGTACGTATTCGTGGATTTCTGCACGAATCCAGTGAACGGCAAAAGAAACCAGGCGTACATTGTGATCAGGACTAAAGCGTTTAACCGCTTTCATCAGGCCAACATTGCCTTCCTGAACCAGGTCAGCCATAGGCAGGCCATAACCCTGGTAACCGCGAGCGATACGAATAACAAAACGCAGATGTGACATAATCAATTTTTGGGCTGCTTTCAGGTCACCGTGCTCTGACAGAGCATAGCCATATTCACGCTCTTCTTCCGCTGTAAGCATGGGAAAAGCCTGTGCGTTCTGGATGTATTGATCCAGGCTGCCGCTAGAGATGGGTAGATGATTGGTTGCAAGTACCAGTTCGTTTGACATATCAACTCCTATATTTGGTGCACATATTAGCACTCTTTATATTTGAGTGCTAATACCTGTATAAGTTCCGACTAATACAGTGTTTTTTGTTCTTTTATGCGATGTCTTGAGGGTTAATTTGCAGATATTGCTTACGTAGCATTAGCAGGTTATTCAGCCTGGCTAATAACATGGGTTCTTTGACGGGTTTTTCAAGAATATCGTTTGCACCTGATGAAAATATACGATTTAGGCCGTTTGGGTCGGCATCGAAGTTGCTGGAGGTGGTAACAAGTATTGGCAGCAGTTCATAGCCCAGCCCCAGCCCATGGCGTATTTCACGAATTAGATCGCGGCCACTCATATGCCCCTCTAATTGAATATCGGTTAAAAGCAAATCAAAGGGTTGAACATGGCTTTTGGTGAATGAGTGCTGAATATGCTGTAGCGCTTGCTCGGCATTGACGGCATGGAGATAGTTATATGCATGTTTGCTGAGCAGGTTTTTTGTGGCAAGAGCCACTGTAGCGCTGTCTTCAACATAAAGAATATTGCCAGTAATTAATGCTTTAGGTGCTTCTGTATTTAAAAATGAATCGATATAATCTACGAGTTTCTGTTGGCCTAGCTTTTTATCAAAGTAGCCATTTACCAGTTTACAGGCTAATTGCTCTTCAAAAATACCCATATTTTCACCTGAAATAACGATCAGAGGGGTGTTGTTGATCCCCAGGTCTTTGCGAATATGGTCAACCATTTTATGGCAGTCGATATCGGGTAAGTTTTTGGAGGTGCTGATTAAGGCATATTTGTATTCACTTAGAAGGCGAAAGGCCTCTTCTGCGTTCATAGCAGCATCTACGACTACATCGGGAATATTCCTGGTAATTAGTTTGCTGATAATAGCCAGACTGGTTCCCGAGTGGTCGATGAGTAAAACCCGTTGTGGTTTTGATGACATAATTTAATGATTATATGCTGTGCGCAATACCTGAAAGTGTGAAAGCTTTGATTATTTTTATAATTAAATAATTGGTAGACAAAAATGCCATAAATTCGCGATTCTGATAAGGCGATTAGTCGATGCTTTGAGGCTGTTCATCCGAAATGTAGCCATTTTTATTCGGTTACTAAGTCTTCACGATTCAGCTAGGCTCAATTTCACTCAAGTGTCGTCCAACAGCAATCCACGAGCCGGATAAACCCAGAAAACAGCTGAGACCAATCATAGACATTGCTTCTGAAAAGCTTAAGCCGCGTAATTGAAAACCGCTGTTATAGAGACTGGCCAGATGTTCTACAGCGTTATCGATCAAGCTGATGGATAGCATGGTGAGAAACCAGGCAAATACTCCTCCGCCAATGCCATACCACAGGCCCATATATAGAAATGGGCGTCGAATAAAAGCGTCGGTGCCACCAATGAGTTTGGTGACTTCGATTTCTTCGCGATGATTTTGAATATCCAGTCGAATTGTATTGCCTACCACTAACAACACCGCAATACCTAACAGGCTAGCGATAACCCAGATAGAGCGTTGAGCTATTTCCAACATGGCAAATAAGCGTTTAACCCACTGCAAATCTAATTGCGCCAGCTCTATTTGTTTATGCTGGTTTAGCTGTTTAATTAAGTGACGAATTTTATCGGGGCGATTGGCATCAACCACGGGTTGAATAGTGAGCACATGGGGCAGGGGGTTACCGCCAAGGGCTTCAATGGCATTACCAAAGCCAGATATTTTTTTGAATTCTTTTAAAGCCTGGTCTTTATTAATGAGTGAAACTTGATCAATCTCGTCATATAGGCGTAATTTCGCCATGAGATTGTCAGCCTGTCTTTCGGTGACATCAGCCTTAAGAAAAACGGATATCTGTGCGCTGTTATCCCAGCCAATACTGATATTGCTGGCATTGTTTAGCAGTACAAATAGCCCAGCAGGCAAAGCTAGAGCGATCGCAATAACTGCAATGGTCATAAATGAGGACGCGGGCTGGCGAGTCATATTACCCAGGCTGGCAATAAGTGTGCGCAGGTGGTTAGTGGCCCATGCTTTAAATGGGCTACTTTTGGCTATCTGGTTGCTATCTGCTCTAGCCATGGGTCGCAGCTTCCAGGTCGTTGTGGGAAAGCTGACCCTGGCTCAGGCTAATTACCGGGCTGCCCATTTGCTTTATAAGGTCTAAATCGTGGCTGGCAATAAGTACGGTAACGCCTACATCATTAAAGCGAGCGAAAAGCTCCATAATTTCTTTAGATAATTCAGGGTCCAGGTTGCCGGTGGGCTCATCTGCAAGCAACAACCCGGGTTTATGAACGATAGCACGAGCGATACCTACCCGTTGTTGCTCTCCTCCGGATAGGGTAATAGGTGCAGATTTTTCTTTGTTTAATAGACCGACCTGGTCTAATGAGGCGCGTACACGCTTACCGATTTCCTTGTGCTGGTAGCCAGCAATAATTAAAGGTAGGGCGACATTGTCAAAAACGGTACGGTCATAAAGCAGGTGGTGGTTTTGAAAAATAATACCGATGTTACGACGAATATAGGGCACTTTACTGTTGCTAACATTACTCAAGTTAACGCCATCTAATACCAGGTTGCCACGACTAGGGCGTTCTATGAGAGCAATAAGTTTGAGTAGAGTGCTTTTACCCGCACCAGAATGACCTGTGAGGTAGGCCATTTCACCACGGGGCAGGTGAAAGCTCACATTGTTTAAAGCTTCATGGCCACCTGGGTAGCGTTTGCATACATTATCAAAACGAATCATGCGGGCTATTTTGCACTAAGTTTAATTAATAGTCATTCGTCTCTTTAGTGGTTAGTTAGTAACTAAAGCAAACAGGCGTAGCCCGTTTGCTTTTTGACTAACGACTAATGACTAACGACTTCCTCTTCAGTTTCTTTATCAAGCAATGCATCAACAAACTCCGTAGAATGAAATTCACGCAAGTCATCAATACCCTCTCCAACGCCAATAAAGCGGATGGGTAATTTAAGCTTTTCGGCAATCGCAAACAAAATACCACCTTTTGCCGTGCCATCAAGTTTGGTGAGTACCAGGCCACTTAATCCCATCGCTTCATTAAACTGTTGCGCTTGAATTAAACCATTCTGTCCAAATCCCGCATCCATTACGAGTAGTGTTTCATGGGGGGCAGAGCCATCTAATTTTGTCATAACCCGTTTTATTTTTATCAGCTCATCCATTAAATTATTTTGAGTGTGTAGTCGCCCAGCGGTATCTGCAATAACAACATCAATTTTTTTAGATTTAGCCGATTCAATCGCATCGTAAATAACGGAAGCAGAATCTGCACCAGTGCCCTGAGCAACAACAGTAATTTCATTGCGCTCTCCCCAGGTTTGTAACTGTTCAACTGCTGCGGCACGGAAGGTGTCACCGGCAGCGAGCATTACTGATTTGCCCTGATTCTGCAAGCGCTTAGCCAGTTTGCCAATAGTGGTGGTTTTACCTGCGCCGTTGATGCCAATAACTAAAATAACAAAAGGTGTTCTGGTTTCATCAATAACGAGTGGTTGGTCAACGGGCTCTAAAATTTCTACCATGTCATCACAAAGAGCATTGAACAGGGAAACAGGGTCTTGCAGTTCTTTGCGTGAAACACGTTTCGTCAGGTCAGAAATAATGCGAGTGGTCGCCTCTACGCCCACGTCTGCTGATAGCAGGCGAGTTTCTAGTTCTTCGAGTAAATCATCATCAATGGTTTTCTTACCCAGGAGTAAGTCCGCCATGCCATCTGTTAAACCTGCTCGGGTTTTACCTAAACTGTCTTTGAGGTGAGTAAATGCCGCCTGTTCTTCATATTTTGCCCAGTCTTCTTTCGTTGGAGGTGTAAAGGATGCGCCAGCCTTAACCTCAGCATGTTTTGTCTCTGGCTCCTCGATCAGGTTTTCTGGGGGCTTTTCGCTAGAGGCGACCGGGGTATCCGATACTGGTTTTTCAGGTGCAGCTCTGCCTGCTAGTGTGAATGAGGCACCAGATTTAATGGTAGTTGCTTCACTGGTTTCACTAACAGGCTCAGTAGAGGGTTTATTGTCAGTTTCAGAAGTGACTTTAGTGTTTTCTTTCTTGCGGCGTAAAAAACCAAACATAATTTATTAAATAACTTGTGTGTCGAGAGTGGCTTATCCTATCATCGCGTAGAACTAAGGTTAAGCTTCCTTGTCATTATGTGTAGCGAAATACAAAATTAATCAGGTAAATTGAATGATATATAAGAAATATGGTGCTTTATGTGTTCTTGGTGGGGCATTGCTTGGCTTAACTGCCTGTCAGACAAACCCACCCACAGGATCACGAACTGGGATGAATAAGCAGTCTACGTATGCTGAACTAAAAGAAAGTGTGAATGGTACAGGTGTATATAGTTTTATGCTCAAAAACGGTATGAAGGTGCTGGTGAAACCAGATCATCGTTCACCGGTTGCGGTTTCTCAGGTGTGGTACAAAGTTGGCAGCTCTTATGAATATGATGGTGTTACCGGAGTATCTCATGCGCTGGAACATATGATGTTTAAGGGAACAAAAAAATTAAAAGCGGGTGAGTTTTCAGAAATCATTGCGGCAAATGGAGGCAGTGAAAACGCCTTCACAGGTAAAGACTATACCGCTTATTTTCAACGTATTTCCAGTGACAGGCTAGAGCTTTGTTTACAGCATGAAGCTGATCGCATGCGCAATTTACAGCTTAATAATGATGAGTTTAAAAAAGAAATAGAAGTTATTAAGGAGGAGCGTCGCACTCGTACAGATGATAACCCCACCTCTTTAACTTATGAACGATTCAATGCAGCAGCATTTATTAATTCAAGCTACCAACAGCCCATTATTGGCTGGATGGATGACTTGCATAGTATGAGTCTGAAAGATTTAAGTCAGTGGTATAAAACATGGTATGCACCTAATAATGCAACCCTGGTTGTCGCTGGTGATGTCAATCCACAGCAAATAAAAACCTGGGCAGAAAAATATTTTGGTGATTTAGAATCATCAAAAATAGCGCCACCAAAACCTCGACGTGAAGTTGAGCAGATGGGGGAGCGGCGTATCACGGTTAAACTACCAGCCAAAGTTCCATATTTAGTGATGGGTTATAAAGTTCCGGTACTGAAAACTATTTCAGTTGAAGATGAAAATGACATTTATGCATTAGAGGTTTTGGCTGGTGTGCTGGATGGTGGAAACAGTAGTCGCTTAAGTCAGCGTTTAGTGCGTGGAAAAGAAGTGGCGACATCGGCCGGAGCAGGGTATGACCCATACGCAAGGCAGCAGACACTGTTTTTGTTTGATGGTGCACCGCGTGGCGGACATAATGTTAATGAGCTAGAAACCGCAATTAAAGAACAAATTTCAGCTATTCAAAATAAGGCGCCATCAATGCAGGAACTTGATCGAGTAAAGGCACAGGTGATGGCTTCATCGGTGTATGAAAAAGATTCAGTTTTTTACCAGGCTATGCAGCTAGGCACACTGGAGACAGTGGGTGTGGGCTGGCAAAGGAAAGATGAGTATTTGAAAAAAATTCAACAGGTAACTGCTGAACAGGTTCAGGCAGTGGCAAAAAAATATTTGTTAGAAGATAATTTAACGGTTGCTGTTCTGGATCCGCAGCCAATCGATGATACAAATCAAAGAAGAAGTCAGGGTGCTGCAGGAGGTCGTCGTGGTCATTAAAAAAATAATGTTCGCAGTCTGCCTGTTAGTGGTTAATGGTGTAACCGGTATGGTAATGGCATCACCTGATATTCAGCACTGGCATACAAAAAATGGTGCAAGTGTTTACTTTGTGCCTTCGCTCGATATACCAATGGTAGACGTTAGACTTGTTTTTGATGCGGGCAGTGCTCGTGATGCAGAAGCAGGTAATAACTTATCGGGTACGGCATTAATGACAAATGGTCTGTTGTCGGAAGGCGCGGCAGGAGATGACGCGCAGACGCTGGCCGAAAAGTTTGAAGCGGTTGGGGCATCATTTGGTAATGGTTCTTTAAAAGATATGGCCTGGTTAAGTGTGCGTAGTTTGCGAGATGATAAATTTTTACAACCTGCGCTGAAAAATTTAAAAAACATTTTAACTTTGCCTGAATTTAATGAGACTTCTTTTAAGCGTGAACTGGAGAGATTAAAAATTTCAGTAAAAGCATCTAAGCAATCACCGGATACCATTGCATCGCAGCGTTTTTTTGCTGAGCTATATGGAGATCATCCCTACGCCCAGCCCAGTGAAGGCACAGAAGAAAGTTTAAAGAATTTAAAAATCAAGCATCTGAAAGCCTTTTATAAGAAATATTATGTGGCAAAAAATGCAGTGATAGCAATTGTTGGCCAATTAAACAGAGAAGAAGCTGAAAAAATTGCAGCTGACCTGGTGGCTGATTTGCCTGCTGGTCATCACGCAAAAAAATTGCCAGAGGTTAAGGCGTTAACAGAGGCCAAAACAATTCATATTGATTTTCCATCAAAGCAGAGCAACGTGTTAATGGGGCAGGTAGGAATGGCTCGAGGTGATGCAGATTATTTAGCCTTATATTTGGCTAACCATGCATTTGGTGGTAGTGGTTTTGGTTCGCGATTAATGCATGAAGTGCGTGAAAAGCGTGGCCTTGCATATAGTACGTATAGTTACTTTTCACCTATGCATGCACAGGGGCCGTTTATGATAGGCCTGAAAACACGTAATGATCAGTTAGATGAAGCCGTGGGTGTAATTAATTCTGAACTAGACAAATATGTAGCCCAGGGGCCAGGTGAGGTTGAACTGCAGGATAGTTTGAAAAATATTACAGGTGGGTTTCCATTACGAATTGATAGTAATAAAAAAATTGTAGAGTATCTATCTGTCATCGGATTTTATAGTTTACCACTAGATTATTTAGATACATTTGTCGCTAGCGTTAATCAGCAGAATAAGAAAAAAGTTGATGATGCGTTAAAGCGGCGAATCCATCCGGATAAAATGTTGACTATTATTGTGGGTGGGAAGAATAAATAGTCAGAATTATTTAGTAGCCACTATGAAGTGATCTGGTTAATAATGTAGCAATGAAAAAAAATACATCTTCAGGGCGGTTACGTATTATCGGTGGCAAATGGCGTAGCCGGCTTTTGCCAGTTGCCGATTTAACCGGCTTAAGACCAACAACTGATCGGGTGCGTGAAACCCTGTTTAACTGGTTGCAAAATGATGTTCCCGGCGCGCATTGCCTGGATTTGTTTGCTGGCAGTGGGGCTCTGGGTTTAGAGGCTGCCTCGCGCGGTGCTGCGTCTGTTACTCTGCTTGAAATGCAAAATCAGGCGGTAGCCATATTGGCTGAGAATATAAAAACCTTAGAAGCTGATCAAGTTCAGGTAATCAGGTCAGATGCAATAAACTGGTTAAAAACAAAATCATCTGATAGTTTTGATGTTGTTTTTATAGACCCTCCGTTTGATAGTGATTATCTGGTGCAGGCTTGTGAGCTATTAGAAAGCCAGCATTGCCTGGCGGAGCATGCCTGTATTTATCTGGAGATGGATTATATGCAGGACTTACCTGAATTACCGAAAAGCTGGAGCGTGACAAGAGAGAAAAAAACAGGTCAGGTGCGCTATTATCTAGTTAGGCGGAATTTTGTCGAAAAATAATTATTTTAATATCCTGATTAATAGTCCATGTAATCAACATTCATCGGTCAGGTTTATACATATACAGTATTAAGAGGAAAGACTATGTCAGTGGTAGCTGTCTACCCAGGTACGTTTGATCCGGTTACCAATGGCCATAGTGATCTGGTCGCCAGGGCATCGAGATTATTTGAAAAGGTTATTGTGGCTATAGCCGCAAGCCCATCTAAAGCACCTTTATTTGATTTAGAGCATCGAATTCAACTTGCGAAACAGGTGTTAGATAAACATAATAACGTCGAAATTTGCGGCTTTTCAGACTTGCTTGTTGATTTTGTGCATAAACGAGAGGCAAATGTTATTCTCAGGGGCTTGCGGGTGGTTTCAGATTTTGAATATGAAATGCAGTTAGCGAGTATGAACAGGCATCTGGCGCCTGAAATAGAGACTCTGTTTTTAACACCTTCGGAAAAGAGTAGTTTTATTTCGTCTACATTGGTGAGGGAAATAGCCTCTCATCGGGGCGATGTGTCCGAATTTGTGCACCCTCTGGTGGTAAAAGGGCTGCAAGATAAGTTTTCAGGATAAATGCCTGCTGCAAGTAAGGACGAAATGATCTGTTATAGGGTATAATCATCCTCTAATATTACCGGTCTCCTTTGTGAGGCTTTTTAATTTTTAATGTAGGGCTAAAAAATGGCATTAATCATAACTGACGAATGCATTAACTGTGATGTATGTGAACCGGAATGTCCAAATGAGGCAATAGAAGCCGGCGATGAGATATATGAAATCGACCCCAATAAGTGTACGGAGTGCGTGGGTCACTATGACACACCTCAATGCGTAGAGGTCTGCCCGGTTGATTGCATTCCAAAAGATCCAGATCATGAAGAAAGCGAAGAAGAGCTGATGGAAAAATATAAGAAGCTCACAGGCGAAGATTGATCTTGATCCGTTGTGAAAAAAGGCTCCTTTATGGAGCTTTTTTTTTAGATGTCACTATTCCTTTGGTCAGTAAGTTTTTATAGTTTTTGACTAATGGTTTAATGACTAAAGACATTACGACGTAATGAAAGGCTGCCAAAATGAAAAAGCTGATAACCCTGTTTCTATTTATTTGCTCGATGAATCTGAATGCTGCTGCAGGCATTGCCACAGCGCATCCTCTGGCAACTGAAGCTGGTGAAAAAATTCTTGCACAGGGCGGTAATGCATTTGATGCGGCGGTTGCGATTAGCGCTGCCCTGGCGGTTGTTGAGCCCTATAGCTCTGGCCTGGGTGGGGGTGGTTTCTGGTTGCTGCATAGAAGCAGTGATGGTTTTGAAACGATGGTTGATGGCCGAGAAAAAGCACCCTTAAAAGCACACCGAGACATGTATCTTGATGAAAAAGGCGACGTAATTCCTCGAGCATCTATGGATGGCCCACTGTCTGCCGGGATTCCAGGCGTGCCAGCAGCACTGGAGCATTTGACCAAAAAGTATGGACAGTTAAGTTTGCAGCAAAGTTTACAGCCTGCCATTGAGTATGCGGAAAAAGGATTTAAAGTTACACCAATGTATCAGCGAATGGCGAACTTTCGCCTGGCGGCGCTCAGGGCATCGCCTGATGCAGCAGATATTTTTTTAAGCAATAACAATGTACCCAATGAAGGCGAGCTTATCAAACAGCCCGACCTGGCTAAAACACTTAGAACTATTGCAGCAAAAGGCTCAGCTGGGTTTTATGAGGGCGCACTAGCGAAAAAATTTATTCGTGGGGTTGGTGATGCTGGTGGAATATGGGGATATGATGACTTAAAACAGTACGCGATAGTTGAACGTAAACCCATTACAGGGCAATTTCATGAAATGAAAATCACCTCTGCGGCGCCGCCTTCTTCAGGTGGTATAGCGATGGTGGAAATATTAAATCAGCTATCTTATTACTCTATGTCCGGATTAGATAAGCATCAGGATGTTCATTTAACTATTGAAGCAATGCGTAGAGCATATCGAGACAGGGCGCAATTTCTAGGGGATACAGATTTTGTAACTGTACCGGTTGAGCGATTAATTAGTAAAGATTATGCCGCGGGTCTGGCGGCTAGTATTCATCCAGAAAAAGCCATGCCAAGTAATTTATTGCCGGGAGTCGTGCATGAAAATAATAGTCAGGATACGACGCATTTCTCAGTTATAGATCATCAGGGAAATAGAGTGGCAGCGACGTTGTCAATTAACTATCCATTTGGCTCTTGTTTTGTAGCACCCGGTACCGGGGTTTTGCTTAATGATGAAATGGATGATTTTTCGTCAAAACCAGGCGTTGCAAATGCTTATGGCCTGGTCGGTGCAAAAGCCAATGCGATTGAGCCGGGTAAGCGTATGTTATCCAGTATGACTCCAACATTTTTAGAAACAGATGATCGAATGGCAGTTATCGGTACGCCAGGTGGTAGTCGAATTATTACAATGGTGCTGTTGGGCAGTTTGAATTTTTATTTTGGTGAAGATGCAAAGTTTATTGTTAATGCACCAAGGTTTCATCATCAGTATCTACCTGATAGTGTTTCATATGAGCCCGGGGCTTTTAATGACGAAATAATAGATGCTCTAGAAAATAAAGAGCATATGTTAACTGAAGCAAAAAACAGTTGGGGAAATATGCAGCTGGTGATTTGGGATAAAAAAAATAAGAAAATGACAGCGGCATCGGATAAGCGAGATCAGGGTAAGGCCATTGTTATTCCTGATAGATAGGGGGTGCTAATTCAGATTTAATGGAATAATCTGAAAAGTTAGTAACGGTTTTTTGTTTTTACGTTATTTGTAAATTCTCGCTTTTATGGGAGTCCAGGCTTTGTGCGTAGAAGTGGTTTTTGAATTAAAATTCAATCACATAAAACATTTTCAACAGCCGCAATAATGTCATTAAGGTTGCATGGCTTTTCCAAAAAATGATTAACTTTTATATCTTCCCCTAAAAACTTAATCGTCTTGTTTCCATGTGCTGTCTCTATTTCTTTTCCACCGCCACTGAATAGAATTATTTTGATTTCAGGGTATAATTTATGACATTTAGTAATTAACTCACTGCCGTTCATATTTGGCATATACAAATCTGTAGCCAGAAGGTCGTATTTGTTCGCACTCATTAGATTCAATGCTTCTATTCCATCGGCGGCAGCATCAACCTGATAATCCTCATCTTGTAGCACCATAACAAGCATGTCTTTAAGAATTTCATCATCTTCCGTTACAAGAATTCTTTTTTGTAAATTAGTCACAGAGGTCTCTTAAGTTATATTTCTATTTAGCTTGGTAAATGAGTGATGGGTAGTTCTAATACGAAGCGAGTGTTATCAAAATGTTTGTCAACATAAAATAAACCATTGTGTTTTAAAACGATTTCATTTGATATGCTCAAACCCAACCCTGTTCCTTTACCAATTTCCTTGGTGGTAAACATGGGTTCAAATATTCTATCGATGATGTCATCGGCAATGCCTTCACCGCTATCAGTAATAGAAATTTTTATCTTATCATTCGCCTTATTGAAATCAATAGTAATCCACTTTTCTTCTTTAGATTGAATAGCATCATATGAATTATTAACTAGATTTATTAGTACCTGGCTAATTTGTAAGCGTTGACACTGGATGAGTGTTTTTTTTGAAACATTATAATAATCCACATGAAATTTCACATTGTTTACTTTGAAGCGCTCTCCAGTCATATTTACAATGTCATCTACAAGCTCTCCCAGACTCGTATCAATGAAGTCATCATCTGTGCTATCTCGTGAGAGCTTGCGTAAACTGTCTATAATTTCAGAAATTTTCTGGACACTTTTGGTTATTTTTTCCATTGAAGTATCAATGTCTTCAATAGACATGTTTTTCTTTAATTGTCTCTGTACTCTTTGTGCAATAAGGCTAATTGATTGCATAGGGCTATTAATTTCATGTGCCATGCCACCTGCCATTTCACCTAAAGAAGCCATTTTATTTGAATGATGGACCAGTCCCTGGCTTACAATAAGCTCGTGCTTTTTCTCTTCTAGTTGATGGCGCATAGCATCAAAAGATCTCGCTAGTTCACCAATCTCATCGCGTGAATCTACAGGTAAATTTAATACTTCTCTTCCATTAGCCAGGTCATCTGATGCGATTGATATGAGCTTTAATGGGGTCATTAGCCTGGAAGCAAGTACTGCTGCAATAATTAAACTTATAGTCACAAGAATACCCATAATAATAAAGCTTTGATATCTTAATTTATCTGATGCAGATTGGAGGTTTTTATAAGATGTTGCTAGCATTACAGCAAAATAACGTTGGTCTTGCATTGGATCGAAATGGGCCTTAACCACATGTACTACATTGTTTTTTGTTTCTACCGTAAACTCAATATCGCGCAAATCGCCATTATTTATTAGATCGAAATTATTATAAGTCGCCTGTATATTGTGCTCGTGTCCAAGATCAAAGCCATATGTCATAGTTTTATTGGGATGCGCTAAAAAATAACCATCTTCATTGGTCACGTATGGTATTAACTCACGCGGAGTATTCTTGATTAAGGTATTAAAAATTTCATCAAGCTCCATATTTATAACCAGAATACCAAATAATTTCCCCTCAAAAAAAACAGGTGTGGCGGCACGAATTACAGGCGTATAAGGTATTGAAATTTTATTCTGCTCTCTATTAAGAGTGACGTCTGATAAATAAACTTCACCTGGGTTTATCTTAATAGCCTTATTGAAATATAAGGTGTTCCCTTTTTGTTGTAATTCAGCTTCAGGAGTTGATTTAATTACACTTCCTCTTCGATCAACTCGAAGCAGTTCTCTGCCTACATCAGCAAGCCCAATATATCGTATTTGTAGGTAATTGGATTTTGCACGAATGAGTTCAGTAAAAATAGTTGCCAGTCTATTTTGCCAGGTCTTTAGACCTGAATTATCTAGTGGGTCAATACCGTCATTTTTAATTGCACGGGGAATACCCATAATTGGGGGAGTGGCGACAAGGTACTTAGCATCATCGCGCAGATTTTTAATATCAGAGAGAAGCCTTACTGACTTGATGTTTGTTTCATACTTGAGACGATTCAGTGCGTTCTGATAAACGATATCAGCTGAACCATTTACAATTAGCGTTCCTACCACCATAGAAGCCATAGCGGCGATACTGCCTGCAAGTATTGACACCTTCATGACAATACTTAAACCTTTCTTTGGGGTAATGTTTTTCATGTGTTAAGTTTAGTAGAATAACTTACTTAATCCACCTATTGGTATTTCTTAAATTCATTAGCCAATTCCCTTATATACAACTACATTGAATAAAATAAGTAATTAATATGTTTTTTAAAGAGTTATCGGGAATTAATAAAAAAACCTAAAACATTATTTTAAACTAATTATACTTTTTACATCTTTCAACTCATGAGAAAAGACATAATAACAGGTCAGGATAGTACGGAGTTTGAGGTAATTAACGTACTGATCTTGAGGTGCTAGAAAGACGGCATTTGGCTTAAAGTGAGCGTTCACGCTAGCAGTGTGGCAGCTTTTTTATGTTAAGTAACTGATGTTACATCATAAAAAGTAAAAGTTAGTACACTTACAAACCAAAATTTCTATTTGTATCATTTGATATTCGATTTTCTACACCTTTAATGTTTTCAATGCACTTTAAAAGAGTCATACGATCACGGTCAGATTGGCCACGATTCATATAGCTATCAGCTGCTTTTAGTAAGTCTTCATAGTGATTTAGTCGAAAATGATGGTTAAGCAGAGTTTTTGCGATATAGAAGGGGTCTTTATCATGTTCCTTCATTGTCTCTGCTGCGATAAGCGCTGTTTTTAGTTCAATTTCCGTTGGTTTACTCATAATACTCAGATGTAGTTATTTATTTCCATAATGCTATGAAATTACCAGTAAGTCTTAAGAAAAGATAGTTTAGTTATCTTATAGTTGTCAATGGATAGCTCGAGGCGGTGTTTTTAGTTGGTTCATGAATTATTATTATGGTCGGGGCTTTAAAGTTAAATATTGATATAATGCGGGACTTTTATCATTGAATGACGAGTTTGAGATATGTCTAAAATTAAAATTGGTGTCTTAACTGCCTCTGACCGAGCAAGTGCTGGAGTGTATGAAGATCTCTCAGGTCAGGCCATTATAGAGACGTTGAATGAATATTTAGTGTCTGAGTGGGAGCCAGTTTATAAAGTCATACCTGATGATCAGGCTGGCGTTGAAGAGGCCCTGATAGATATGGCAGACCAGCACGGGTGCTGTTTAATTGTAACGACGGGTGGTACCGGGCCCGCGCCAAGAGATTTGGTACCTGAGGCGACGGCTGCCGTTTGTGAAAAAATGATGCCGGGGTTTGGTGAGTTAATGCGTCAGGTGAGTTTGCAATATGTACCCACTGCGATTTTGTCTCGGCAGACTGCCGGCATACGCGGGAAATGCCTGATTGTGAATTTACCCGGTAAACCTAAATCGATTCGTGAATGCCTTGATGCGGTATTCCCGGCGATACCTTATTGTGTAGATTTAATCGAGGGGCCATTTCTAGAGGTGAATGAAGCTGTGATTAAAGCTTTTAGGCCAAAAGCAAAATAAACCATCTGATATTAATTGTATAAAGTGACAGGAGGAGAGATAAGCCGACGTATTCACCTATTTGGGGGATTTGTTTTTAACTAATGCTGTGAGAATGTTAATTACTATAAAAGTTATAAGGTTAAGGAACGGGTTTTGTTGTTAAAGGATACAGGGTTTAGGTACGCGCTTTTTATTTTTACAGGTTTGGTGTTTTCTGAGCCTGTATTGTCAGCTGGATTCATTATTCCGGAATCGTCCGTAGAAGGTGTGGCTTTATCAGATGCTATGGTGGCGAACTCAGAGTTGCCCGGTGCATTCACTTATAATTATTCCTCCATGTTGTTTATGGAGAAAGATCAGCTTTCAGTTGATTTGATCGGAGTTGCTGTGGATACCAGCGTGTCTCCTTTATCACCCAATATAGAAACTGGCCCGGTGAAAAACAAAGCTAGTGATGCGATTTTACCATCAGTTTATCTTACGCAGAAAATTTCCGAGCAATACGCCTGGGGTATTCATCTGGGAGTTCCCTTTGGGCTAGAAACGGTCTGGCCAGTAGATACCTTCTCACATTTTCAGTCGACCGATACAGCAATAAGTGCAGGTGGCGCAGTGGCAGGGCTGCACCCGACTAAAAGTAGTCTTGAGTTGGTAGCACTAAGTCCCAGTGTGGGTACAAAGATTAATAATGATTTAGCAGTGGCCTTTGGCATAGATTACTACCGAGTAATAAATATTGAAATGAACAGCGCTACAAATCAGCTCAGTGGTGATGGAGATGATATTGGGTGGAATTTGGCGCTGCAATTTCATAAAGCGCGATGGTCTCTTGGTGCTAGTTATCATTCTTCCGCGGATATAAAAATAAACGGAAATGCAGATATCGGTGGCCTGGGCATCGTCTCTGCTTCAACCCAGCTTTCACTTCCGGATAGATTTCAAATTGGTGCGGCATACAAATTCACAGATAGCCTACTGCTAGAACTGGACATAGAGAGAATTGGCTGGAGTGAGTATGATCAGCTGGTTTTAACCTCAACAGGAGGCGCAATTCCCGCCGGCACCGTTTTTTCAGCCACTACCAATAACTGGAGTGATGTTACAAACTTAAGACTGGGTCTGGTTTATCAGTGGAGCAAAAAAACACGTCTACTCTTTGGGACTGGTTATGAAGAACAGGCCCAGGGTGATGAGAGCTTTGATGCGACCATCGCGGATGCAGACCGTTATATGATGAGCGTTGGGGTCGTGTATGAATCAGATAATAGCTTTTTGTTTAAAGCGGGTTATCAGTATGCGTGGATAGATGACAGAACAGTAAATGGTAGTGATTATATAAACCAGCTTGCCACCTCCGGTGGGCTTGATAGTGATGCAAATGGAACGGATGCTTATAACGGTTTATACGAGGGCCATATTCAGATGCTGAGTATTGGTGTTTCAAAACTGTTTTAAGCAGCTAGATTATGCAGGCTCAATTCTCACCGCGAAATATTATTTTATCTATATCAGCACTATTGCTGATGGTTACAGTGCTTGCGATGTGGCTGGCAACTGATCACCCGTGGATAGGTGTCGAGCTTGAGCCAGATGAAGCTGGTATAAAAATCAGCAAGCTTGTTGATGGTGGCCCTGCAGATATTGCAGGTCTTAAACAGGGCATGGTAATAAAGCAGATATCAACTACAGATTTAGTCGTCGTATTAAATTCAGAAGACCTTATTTTTGAACCTGATGATCATGCACTGGTTAAAGGCTATCTCGATTTTTTTAAAAAACAATCAGAGATAGATCGTGTATTAAAAAATAATAGCGTTACGTTTATTACGCTGAATAGTCAACATGTTCTTGTGCCTGAAGCTGGCAGACCAGTTTCAAGCTTATCCGTATATTTCTGGTTTCAGTTGTTATGCGCCTATAGCATTGTCGTAATGGGGGCGCTTGTCTGGTCTTATAGTCAAAGAGAAATAAGCTCAAGGTTATATGCTCTGGCCACGATTGGTTTGCTTGTGGCAATTGTCCCTTCTGCTATTTATACCACCAGAGAGCTCGCCTTTGAAGGTGGTTTATTTCATCTGCTCTCAATGACCAATCAGTTAGGTGTGATGTTATTTGCAGGTCCTGGAACGGCGCTTTTCTGGTTTTATCCAAAGCCAATAAGTCGTTTTCCAATCCTGTATTTCATGGCTTTTTTGATGGTGGCTTTTTTAGCTCTTAACTATTTACAGGTTTATGAGTCATTAGATTATGCAGTTCGCTATCCGGTAGTGTTCTGGGTGCTGCTGGATATTTTTCTAGGGGTTGTACAGTGGCACAGATCGAAATCTGACCCGGTATCAAGAGCGCAGCTTAAATGGTTCATTGTTGCATGGATATCGGGGCCAATAGCCTATCTTTCTTTAAATGTTATTCCTCTGCTTGTTGGTGGTGAGCCTCTGGTTACGCAAAAAACAGGCTGGGTATTGTTTGTTCTGGTTTACCTGGGTATGGCTCTGGGGCTTAGGCGTTATCGTTTGTTTAACCTTGATAGATGGATTTTTAATGCCTGGTTCTGGTTGTTGTGCGGTGCGGGAGTCATCGCATTTGATGTTATTTTATTTGCCAGTCTTGGACTTGATCATGATCAAAGTGTTGTAATTTCACTGGCATTAGTGGGTTGGGTGTATTTTCCCATTCGACAATATATTTTTGACCGAGTGGCGAGAAAAAATATGTCCTATGACAGTCAACGGCTTTTGCCAGAACTGTTGAATATTTTGCTCACAAGGTCACAGGTTGAAAATCCAGCGGTGTTATGGCCAAAGCTGCTGGAGCAAATGTATAAGCCGTTGCATATAGAAGCTGCTGATGGAGAGATATCGGTAAAAACAGTGATAGAAAATGATGGTCAATCAATACTGATCCCTAATTTGCCAGGAGATATTTCGTTACGCATGCATAATGCAAATAAGGGTGCGCGTTTATTTTCACCTAATGATGCGCGAATGATTGATGCATTATCAATGTTGCTTAAACACATAGTGGATTTTCAGAATGCCCAACGCCAGGGTGCACAAGAAGAGCGCAAGCGACTGGCCAGGGATTTGCATGATGATGTTAGTTCAAAAGTTTTATCGATGATTTATCGTTCGAAGTCTGAAGAAAATGCACAGCTAGGCCGAGAAACACTTGAAGAGTTACGTAATGTTATTAACGATCTTGAGAATGAAGAGCTGGCTCTGGCTACAAACCTGTTTGACTGGCAGAGTGAGGCTCGGCAGCGTTGCGATGAGTCCGGGCTGAAGTTGAACTGGCAACAAATTAATATTGATAAACGCACGCAATTATCTAGCGTAGAAAAATCAAGCCTGAGAAGAATTTTGCGAGAGTCCATAAGTAATATTATTAAGCATGCACAGGCGACGCAGGTCTTTGTTGAATTTGCTTATTCTAATGGGCATTTGGAGCTGAAAATAGAAGATAACGGCAAAGGCTTTGATATATCAAGTGTGAAAAAGGGGCACGGTTTGTTAAATATGCAAAGAAGAGCCAGGGAAATGGGTACACTTATTGATATGCGTTCTAATAAGAATGAAGGGAATGTTTTAAATATGACAATGCCGCTTCTAGTAGATCATTTAGGATGAGAAATAAATGGAAAGTATAAAAACTGGAATTATTCTTGAAGATAATTTAGATGCTCAGAAGTATCTATATGAAGTGCTAGAGATTAGTTTTTCAAAAATTAAAATAAGCGTCGCATCTTGTCTGGAAGAGGCGTATCAGCTGCTAGATAAAAACAAGCCAGATATTGCATTGGTGGATTTAAATCTACCCGATGGCTCTGGAGTTGAGTTTCTGGAAAGGTTGAGTCATGAGGCGGCAAACTGTATTTCAGTCGTAACAACAATTTATGATGATGAGAGCCACCTGTTTTCAGCGTTGAGAGCAGGAGCGAATGGCTATCTTTTAAAAGAACAGCGCAGAGAGTTACTGGTGGCGTCGTTGCAGGGAATATTGCAGGATAAGCCAGCGTTAACGCCTAAAATAGCACTTAAGATATTGACTCACTTTTCTCGCGTAGATGAGAATAAAGCAGAAAGTAATTCAACTGAAAAAGAGTCAGCGGAGAGTTTAAGTAAAAGAGAAAAACAGGTTCTAAAGATGATTGCGCAGGGCTATTCAGTAAAGCATGCCTCCAGCGAATTGCACATTTCACACCACACCGTGTCCTCCCATATAAAAAATATTTACTCCAAGCTAAATATTTCCAGTCGCGCAGAGGCTACTCAAAAAGCTGTTCAGTTAGGTCTTGCTGATTAAATCGAGCTGATCAAAAAAATAATCAATGAGTTTTTATGAATTGTGACGAAAATCACTGATTCGGGTGATATTCTGCGAGATTTTCCGTTGTTACTATGTCAGCACTAAAGAAAAACTGTGCATTTTATATTAAACATTGTGGATGGATAAAGATGGAAGAGACTAATAGTAAGATAACCAGAAAAGTTTTACTGGGATCGTTAATAGCAGCCATGTTTGCTGTTACCGGTTGTGGTGGAAGTGGTGGGGGCAGCGCTGAAGTGCCTGTTGCAACGACTTTGAGTGGTACGGCTGCTGCCGGTGCTCCAATTATTGGACAGGTGACCGTCAAGGGTTCACTGGGGGCCACCAAATCTGCACTGATAGAAGCAGATGGAACGTACGATGTTGACGTAACAGGTTTAGCTGCGCCGTACAGATTACGTGCGGTGGGTACAGTGGGTGGAAAAACCTATAAGCTTCACTCTTATGCTGAAGCAGCGGATGTTGGTGGTAATGTAAATATTACGCCATTTACAGATCTGATTGTTGCAAACGCAGCTTCTCAGGTTGCAGAAAGCTATTTTGACTCAGCTACTCCTGCAGATCTTAATCCGGCTGAAGTCGATGCGCAGGAGGCTGCATTGCAGGCAAAATTGCAGGATGTGTTTAACGCGCTCGGTGTAGCAACTGCGATTGATTTATTGAACTCTACATTTAGTGCTGATCATTCAGGCCTTGATGCTGCACTGGATGCAGTGAGTATCGAAGTTGACCCAGCTTTGCAAATAGCAACAATCACCAACCTGTTAGAGCCTCTAAGCACTCCAATTGTAGACAGCGTTACGGATGCAACAGATAACACTGATGTGCTGCAGGTAATTGATCCAGTAACATTATCAGATGCCGCTACAGACACTCAGGCAATAGCGGGTGTTTTTGACTTGTTAACCGCTGCATTTGCAAATGGGTTGCCAACTTCATCCGCGATACAGGACTACTTTGCAGATGACTTTGTTAGCGATGATGAGAGTAAGGCATTATTGCTAACAGATATTACAACTGATCCAGATGCAATCGGTTTAATGTTTAGTGGTGTGGTTGTTAGTAACCTTGATTCAGCTGCTGGCACAGCTGAAGTGACATTTAACTTTGGCAATAATGGCGTGCTTGAAAGTGAAGCTGAAACCTGGTTTGCAGCTAAAAATGCAGTATCAGGTTTATGGCAGTTACGTGGTGATCAGAGAATTGTAGATACCTATTTCGGTTATCACTGTAATGATTATGATGGCCCGGGTGGCTTTGAGGGTTCATGTGGTATTAATACGCAGTTCTGGGATGAAGATTTCTCAAACAATAACACCGCAAATGCGCCTATTGCCTCAGGTACTGTGAAAATTATTGATGGTACAACTTCAGCGGTAAAAGCGACTGTTTTCCTGGGTACACCAGGCTATACGGCACCGGGTGATGTGCAGGTTTACAATGAGCAGTTTGGTAATTTCCAGGGCGACTGGAAAGGTTTCAGTGTCTCTGGAATTGGTCAGGTAACCGCTGCGGCAGCGGGTGATATTGACCCAGCTGTCTTTGCGGTAGGCGATACGATTGAGTATGCGCTTTACACTGCAGATCTGGATATTACTACGCCATCGGTTCCAGCAGTAGTGGGTTCACCGGTTGCAACGTATACAGATACCGTTCAGTTTGTACCGTCTCCAGTAGAAACGCTGACATCTAATATGTACCCCGCTATGACAGATGCAACTGTAACGGCTATGTCTGGCTTTACCCTGGGTAATGATCTGACCGTTGCGTGGACTGTAGCGACAGGTACCCGGATCAGTGAGATTCTGGTTGAAGTTAGTGATTCAGCGGGTAACAGAATTGAGATCTGGGACTGGGTATTTGGCACAACAGCAACAAGTAAAACCTATGCTTCAACGGCACTTGATTCCGCTGCGGCAACATCTGCAGGTCTGCTTGATACGGATGCGACTTATAACCTTAAAGTTAGAGTTTATGCAGAAGATGAGTTAACCGGTCAGGATCATTCTATAGATTATAATACAGTGATTCCTGGACCAGCAGCCGTAGTAACGCCTCCGCCTACTAGTGGTCTGACCTGTGGTTATGAGTCTGGCTGGAACGATCTGGCGGATGGTGGTCTTGGTGCGCCAATAACGCCAAACAGCTTCGCAGACTATGAGTCAGTGGTAACGGATTGTCTTGGTGTTGCACCCTCTATCTTCACCGCAGCAGATGTCGCAGGAAGTGTGTATGTAGATGGCGGTCTTGAGGCAGTAACCTTTGATGCATTAGGTGCAGCTCTAGGTACTGAGCTTGACCCTGGAACAGGTACCTATGATGATGATGGTCTGGCATCTAGCGTTGAGCCACTGATTAACTTTGAGTGGTGGGTTGAAGCTGCGACCTGTGCAGGTTGTACTCATAGTTATGTTGTTGTTTATGCTGATGACACAATGAACCCTGGGATTTTACCAGCAGGATTCTGGTTCAGAGAAACGACTGCAATAACTGATGTAATTGGCACACCGGGTGTTTCAGGTGCAATTACTACTATGTATCGTTATTCAGAGCAATCTAATTACAGTGATACAGATCGTGCTGTAGGTACAGATGCTGAAATCTGGTTCTCACCAAATAATGTTTTACAGTAAGTAGAGCTTAAGTACTGAATAAAGAGCCACTCTTTATAGAGTGGCTTTTTTTATGCGTAAAATTTAGTTAGAGTGCAGATGTTTATCTATTTCAGGATCTTTTGCTTGGGGTCAGACCCCGAGTAAAGGAAACTGTAGACATCAGAATTTAAGTAATACCTATAGTGTTTTTAAATTAACCTTTCTTTGCGTTAGCGGGTCCTTACTGCAAAATCTTGAATATTTCTTATCAATAAATCGTTGCATTAAATCCTCATCACGCCCACTGGGAATGCCCAGGCGCGTGGTCTGAATGACAGACTGTGGTTTGTAATCTGTGTCATCGATAAAGAATTCATCAGCAGAAAATGTTTTCTGGTCCCAGTCTGTGACTTTTAGGTTAAGTGATTTACAGAGTAAGGTCTGTCCCGAGCAAAGTCGGTTAATATTGCGTGCTTGACCTGAAGTGGTGGGGTTGAGTTGTTGCATTATAGCCAGAGAGTCAGGGTGAGACATTTCGTCAGAAAAATAGTGTGCAGACTTAATTAGCACCGCATTACCATCGCCTTTAGAGCTGATATTTAAAGAATCTTTGCCACGTGCGTAATACATGTATATGGTGCCGGGAGGCATAAACAGGGCTTTGCGCTTTTGTGTAAACCCCAGTGAAGCATGGCTGGCTTTGTCATCAAGATAATAGGCCTCAGTTTCGATGATTAGAGCTGCAAGCCAGTGACCAGCGTAATTCCGGCGGATGACTTTTCCCAGTAGTTCTCTGGCTACCAGGCTGGCATCTCGATTAAAGAAATGATTGGTAAGTTGCATTTAAGTTATATCGCAAGTGATTTAAGGGGTAATTGGTTTTTTCTATCATAGCGATAGATATAATTAAGATCTAATTGTTCAAATATCCTTGAAATTCTGACCATACACTCTATCTTAGCGGGTTCAGTAATTATTAATAAAACTTGTTTTCAGGAGTGTTAAGATAACTAGCTTATCTTCCCTTCTGATTTAAATAAATAAAGGAGCCTGTGATGGGTGTACTAGTTGGTCGCGAAGCGCCAGATTTTGATGCTGCTGCTGTTTTAGGTAGTGGTGAAATTGTTGAAGATTTTAATTTTAAGAAAGCTATTAACGGCAAATACGCCGTTGTTTTCTTCTATCCACTGGATTTTACTTTTGTATGCCCTTCAGAGCTGATTGCATTTGATCATCGTCTGGAAGAGTTCACCAAGCGTGGTGTTGAAGTTATTGGTGTGTCTATCGACTCTCACTTTGCACACAACGCATGGCGTAATACACCTATCAATGAAGGTGGTATTGGTCCGGTTAAATACACACTGGTTGCTGATATGACTCACTCAATCTGTCAGGCATATGATGTTGAGACACCAGACGGTGCAGTTGCATTCCGTGGTTCTTTCCTGATTGATAAAAACAGTATGGTCCGTCACCAGGTTGTTAATGACCTGCCATTAGGTCGTAACATTGATGAAATGCTACGTATGGTCGATGCACTTCAGTTTCATGAAGAACATGGTGAAGTATGTCCAGCAGGCTGGAAAGATGGTGATAAAGGTATGGATGCAACACCATCTGGCGTTGCTGATTACCTGGCATCTGAAGCAGACAAGCTTTAAGTCTTACAGGTATTAGTTAAAGGCCAATCGTTCTTTTAGAGCAATTGGTCTTTAATTTTATTATTCTCCTTTCATTGCCTTTCCGATATCTTCAAAAAAGCTGTTATCAAATTGTCTATCAGAATCAGTGTTGATTCCTAGTAAAATCAGTCCGACAAACAAAGCAATAAAAATTATAGCGCCTATGACCTGAGCCCAATCTATCTTTTTGTGTTTTTTCATTATTGTGATATTAGTTAGTATTAACTCTATCCTAAAATAAAATGTTATTAAGTCAATGAATGTGATTAACTTTCTAGTATGTGATTGCTGTGTAATGAGGATAAAAGTATATTAGCAAATTAAAATGTAACTGCATTTCTAGGATTTTACTTTTGACAGCTCGTGCAGTAAAAAGTTGATCGTTGTGCCTGGGTGATTTGTTTAATGGGTTTTTTGCAGTTAATGCAGGGTTCACCTGTGCGCCCATAAACACTGAGGGTTTGTTGAAAGTATCCCGGCTTGCCTTCTTCATTAATGAAATCTTTAAGGGTAGTTCCACCCTGTTCTATCGATTTTTTCAAAATACTTTTAATTGTAGGTACTAGTTTTTCATAGCGTGCCAGAGAAATTTTGTTAGCTGCACGTTTAGGGTTTATACCAGCACTAAATAGTGATTCATTAGCATATATATTACCTACACCGACAACTATATGACTGTTCATTAAGAAGGTTTTAACGGGGATTTTTCTGTTTCGGCTTATATCAAATAAATATTGAGCATTAAAAACATCATCAAGGGGTTCAGGGCCAAGGTCTTTTAATAGCTTATGTTTTAACGGGTCTGCCTTAGTAGTCCATAAGACTGAGCCAAATCGTCGTGGGTCTCGCAAACGTAATACTTTATTGTTGTCGAATACGATATCAAAATGATCATGTTTTTCTGCGGCTATTGATCTATCGAGTATGCGCAAACTTCCGGACATTCCTAAATGCAAAATGACTGTGCCAGCTTTTGTTCGAAGGAGTATGTATTTTCCCCTGCGCTCAACTTGTTGGATTGATTCGTTGATCAGTATTTTTTTCAAAACGCCAGGTATAGGCCAGCGTAGTTTTTTTTGCCGAATAATCACCTGGGTAACACTTCGGTTAATAATGTGTGGCTCAATGCCGCGACGAGATGTTTCTACTTCAGGTAATTCAGGCATCAGAAGAATCCGAGGCTATAATTCCATACAAAATATTTTTGAGTGATTTATCCAGGTGGTATTCAATGCCTGATTCCGGTGATGCCAGAATAATCCATGGGTCATCGTCTGTAATTTCAAAAATTATGGTTTTTTTATTAGAACTTATCTCTATTTTTCCAATGTTCTTTCCAGGCATGAATTTATGCACGGCAAAAGCCTGTGATGATTTCCAGTGCTGCAATAAAGATTGGATTTGATCAGCATTTAACTTGTTTCTATCGGATGCTAACCATTGTCCATTGTCATTTAGTTGAATGCTAGTTGTGGGAGTCTGTATTTTAGTGATACTAAAATTGTCAGGTAATAAAGATAAGTCTACAAAACTGGAGGGCTGGGCACTAACTAAAGGGTAAGTCATATCTTTAACTAAAAAAATTTTGTTTTCTGTAAGTAGATAACGTTTGTTATTCATCGGGTTGGTTTTGCCGAATGCTATTTCCGTTGAATTAAATAATATACGTGCTCTAGGTGGGGATAATGCATAATCAGAAAGGGTTAGAGAGTTTGTGCTATAACCATTGCTAACCGGTGTTTGAGTTAGGTTCAGCAATGTTTTTATTCTGAATTGATGAGCTTTTATTTGATAAGGTTGAGTCATATACCATAATGAGCTATCGCTATGTTTTTTAAATATAATATCTTCTTTTTGATCTCGGGGAATATGTATAACAGTTATCAAGTCTGTTTTTAATGAGCTTATAAGTTGTATGGTATTAATATTGTTTTGATTTAGAAAAATAAAGATGGTAGATGCTAGAAAAGTTAATAAGCCAATGTTTACCCAGATGCGACTATTCATTGAGGACTCATTTTTTGTGGCGTTTAAACCAGATAATAGCACCAGTAATAAAAAAGAATAAAGGCAGTGCTATTAAAAAAGCAAGGCCAAGAACCGCAGCAACAGGAGCAGAAAGATTGAGTTGTAGGTCGGGTGCATTTTTAGGAGCGATGGATATTAGCTTGTCGTCCTGTGATAGCCAGTTAAATGTGTTGAGAATGAAGTCAAGATTTGCACCATTACCCAGTTTGTTGTTAGCGATAAAATCTGAGTCGCCAATAATGACAATACGTTGACTGGCTTTCTGGCCTGCATATGTAATTTGGCGTTGTTGTGCAATACCGATACTCAGCGGGCCTGCAAGGTCATTTTCCTGGTTGAACTCTACACCAGAAATAAAGTTATCGGTTTCTGACCAGCTGGTATTAGAGGTGATTAATAAATCAGTAGTAATCCATTTGCTACCAGGTTGAGTATCAGTGATAGATAATGCCGTAGCAGTAGTAAATAAAGTGAAGTACTGCATTTTTTCTGTTATCGGGTGTCGTTTATATTCTAGTATAGGGATAACCGCAGGGTGGCTCAGTTTTAGCATGCGATTGACCTGCTGGTTGTTATCGACGACTACCCCATCAATGAAAGTGATATTTAAAATATTCGATAGTTCGAGTTGAGAGCTATGTGGTATCGGGTCTTGTAACCATAATAATGGTCCGCCGTTAGCAATGAATTTTTGTATTTTTTGCTGTTCAGTTTCTAACAAAGGTTTCGTGATTGAGCCCATTATAAGTACTGTGTTGTCAGTATTTATGTCTTGTTGTATTAAGTTTATGCTGCTAATTGAAAAGCCTTTGTTGATTAGTTTATTGGCAAGTTGGCTATATCCTGTGCCAGTATTGTCAGTAATGTTGCGCTCACCGTGCTGGCTTAAAAACATTAGTTTTGGTTTATCGCCTCGCTGTAAGCGAATTAATGCGTTAGTGATGTTTTCTTCAGATAGGCTATCTATGCGTTCAGTTTGGCCATTATATTCAATAATGGTTTGTCCATAACTTTGGATGCCATCTGCTTTAGCTTGTTCTATAAAAATATCAGGATTAATTAATTCGTATGAGAAATTAGCCTTATTAGACTGGTAACGATTTAATATTTCATTAATAGCTTTAGAGAGCGTAGGGTCATCTGCCTGATAGCTACGTAAATTGACTTCCAGGGGTAGCTGGCTTAAAAGTTGTAATGTTGCATTGCTTAAAGAGTGACGTTTTCCTGCGGTCCAGTCACTACGCTGGTTATATTCGTTACTTAGCCAGCCAGCAAAACCAATGCAACTCAGCAAAAGCAGAATGAATAATATGTGCTGTATGCGGTATTGTAGTTGTGATTTCTTCGTAACTTGCATTAGCTCTGAATCCGTTGTGAATCAAGTTGACGAATGCTGAGCAATATAAAGCCCAGGCTAAACAGGACGAAGTAGGCGATATCACTAGTATTAACAATTCCACGTAACATCTGAATGCTATGATGGGTGATAGAAAGATAGTTGAAAAAATTATCGCCCCCAGTTGTGGCGTTTCCTGCGATATTAATAATTAAAAATAAGATAAGCAGACCAAATGTACCAGCTGCGGCATTAATTGGTTGGCTGCTTAGTGATGACATGTATAGGCCAAGTGAAATAAATGCTGCAATTGTTAGGAATTGCCCCAACATGCCGGAAGCGAATTTTCCCATATCAAGATCTGCTGATGACATTAATGCTAATGGCATCAGGCTAATTAATAAAATAACAATAACAAAAAATATTAATGCCCCGAGGTATTTTCCCAGAACAATTTCAGTCATAGATACAGGGGAGGAGAGCAATAGTTTTAACGAACCATTTTGTTTTTCTTCACTCAGTAGACGCATGGTGATGAGGGGGCATAAAATTAATAACAAAATTTTTGAAAAATCAAAAAGAGGTGCCACAATTAAATCCGTTACACCAGGTGAATTTTTTATTTTGATTAGTTCTGGCTGTATAGCAAAGAAATAATCTATAAATCCAAGAAACTTCCAGGCCATAATGCCCTGAATAACGCCCAGTACTATCCATGCCAGGGGGCTTAAAAACAGGCTGCGCAACTCACGAAGTGCAATGTGTAAAATCATGCGGCATTCAGCTCTGAGTTTTGGTTGCCTTCACCTGAGATTAAATTAAGAAATATCTGTTCCAGTGTGTTTTCTTTAGGACATATTTCAAGCAGTCCCCAGTGTTTTTCAACGCAGTACTGGCTTATCTCAGACAGATAAGAGTGCAGGTTTTTTCCATTAAGTAAATAGCCGTTATTCGATGTGTTATTGATTGACTCAATACCAGGTAATGACATTAGTTCTTCAAGATCAGGTGATTTTTGAAGCCTTAGTATGACTTGATCTGTTTTCTTAAGTTCACTCATTTTTTTGTTAAAAACAGACTTGCCCTGATGAATCATTTGTACGCGATTACATACTGCCTGAACTTCTGGCAATATGTGTGTAGATAGAATAATTCCATGCTGCTGACCCAGTTCTAAAATCAATTTACGAATTTCTACCATCTGTATCGGGTCGAGCCCAACCGTTGGTTCGTCAAGAATAATAATTTCAGGTTGGTGAATAATAGCCTGTGCTATGCCAACTCGTTGTTGATAGCCTTTAGATAAGTTTCCTATCAGGCGTTTGTTATAACCTTCGAGGCCGCATCGTTGTATGGCCTGATCACGTAATGTCTTAAGTTGCGATTTTTTAACTCGACGTAAACGAGCCGCATAATCCAGATATTCATCTATCGTCAGCTCGGGGTAAAGTGGCGGCTTGTCTGGTAAATATCCAATACTTCGCTTAGCTTGATTGGGTTTATCAAGAAGGTCAGCGCCATTAATGATTATCTCACCTGCACTGGGAGCCAGTGCGCCACAAAGCATTTGCAGGCAACTGGATTTACCTGCTCCATTTGGGCCGAGTAAGCCTAAAATTTCACCCTGATTGAGTTCTATGGATACATCGTTAACCGCATGAGTATCCCCATAGAAACGGTGTAAGTTTTTGGCCTGTATAAGTGCTGACATGGGGCAAAATACTATCAGGAAAATACAATCGTACAAGACATAATATTAAATATATTAATTCGGGGAGGATGATAATATTTCTTGATCCACCTTGTGGGTTTAATTTCATATAATATAGTGTTTTTATATTATGCGTTTCTTGACTATGTCTAATCATTGGCTCGGTGTTGATACCGGCGGCACATTTACCGATTTTGTTTACTTTGACGGTGATTCAATTCGCATTCATAAAGTGCTGTCTACACCAGCTGCGCCTGAACAGGCAATTTTACAGGGTTTAACCGAGTTAAATGTTTCACTTGATAGTTTGCAGGTAATTCACGGTTCTACTGTGGCAACTAATGCTGTGCTTGAAGGTAAAGGTGTTAAAACGGCTTATATCGCTAACACCGGTTTTGCGGATGTTTTGACGATAGGTCGTCAGGCCAGGCGTGAATTATATAACTTGATGCCGCAACCCCATTTTCCTCTTGTGCCAGAAAAGTGCTGTATTGAAATTAACACGCGATTAAGTGCAAAGGGTGAATTGCTGAATGAAGTATCGCCTCAGGATATAAATATATTGCTGTCAGATATTGAAAAAATTGAACCTCAGGCAATTGCTATAAATTTATTGTTTTCATTTTTGGATGATCGACAAGAGCAGGAAATAAAAGAATGTTTGCTTGAGCATTTCAAAGGTATTTTTGTTTGCTGTTCCAGTGATGTGTTGCCGGAATATAAAGAGTACGAAAGGGGCGTGGCGACGGTTCTTAATGCTTACGTTGGGCCTTTAATGGACGGCTATTTAAATCGCTTAAGCCTGGGGCTTGGAAAGCTGGCAGAGAATGAGGCAGTGAAACCCTGTTTATCTGTTTTGCAAAGTAGTGGCGGTACCATTCAGGCTGTTCAGGCGGGTAAACAGGCGGTTAATTTGCTGTTGTCTGGCCCGGCCGGTGGGCTCATGGGCGCGCAATACGTTGCTGGCTTGAGTGGTGAATCCAGGCTTTTAAGTTTTGATATGGGGGGTACCTCTACAGATGTTGCGTTGATTGATGGTGAGATTAAATTAACCTCAGAGGGCAGTATTGGTAACTACCCCGTTGCAGTGCCAATGGTAGATATGCATACCATTGGTGCAGGTGGCGGCTCGATTGCATTTGTAGATGCTGGTGGTTTGTTGAACGTCGGTCCCGAGTCCGCGGGTGCCTACCCGGGGCCTGCATGTTATGGACAGGGCGGGGTTCAGGCAACGGTTACAGACGCAAACCTTGTGCTGGGCAGGTTGCAGGCGGATGGTTTTTTAGGTGAGGGGATGAGGCTTGATGTTGGCGCCGCACAAGAGGCTTTGCAAAAAATAGCAGACCAGCTTGGTATAACCGTTAAGGCGGCAGCTGAAGGCGTTGTTCGGATTGCTAATGAGCATATGGTGCGGGCCCTACGCACGATTTCTGTTCAGCGGGGCTTCGATCCCCGCGATTTTTCTCTAACCTGTTTTGGTGGCGCTGGTGGTTTACACGTATGTGCATTAGCCGACGCACTAAATATGCAGCGAGCCATTGTGCCAATACATGGCGGGGTATTATCTGCATTGGGTATGCTGGTGGCGGCGCCCAGTCGAGAGCTTTCTCATTCCAGTATTCAAGATTTATTAAGTAGTGATAAGCAGCAGTTAGACAAATTATTTAATGAACTAGAGCTTAAAGGGGTTAGTGAGTTGCAAGAGGAGACCGCGGGTAAGCTGAAAATTCAGCGGTCTTTTGATCTGCGTTATCAAGGTCAGAGCTTTACTTTGAATTTACCCTGGGCTTCTGATCTGAAGATGCTTGAGAGTGCATTTAATAAATTACATAAAGCGACATATGGTCATGAGCTTGATATGCGTGTGGAACTGGTAAGTTTGAGGGCAAGTATTAAAGGTGCTCAACCTCCTTTTAAGTTGCCAGGAGTTAGTAATTTAAATGACTCCACTGAATCGAAGAAGATTAGTTGTTATGGGATTGAGGAAGCGGTATTAATATATCGGCGCGAAAAGCTGGCCAGCGGGCAAACGATAATGGGGCCTGCATTAATTCTTGAAGCTGTTTCTACAACGTTAATTGAGCCAGGCTGGTCTTGCGTGGTCGATGACTGGGGTAATTTATTATTGAGTCGTAAAGTTAATTAATGCTTAGAAATTATTAAGGTTTGTATTTAACATTTTCTCAAGCATTAAATGCTATTTAAAACATCTTCAGCCCAGTTAATGGCTGCAATGTTAATATCGGTTAAATCTTCCATGCTTAAATTGGCAAAACGAATATTTTTCCAGTCACCTTCTTCCTGTGCCAGCGTGCAGTTTATGGCCTCACCTAGTTCACCTTCACGATTCAACAGTGCTGCGATTACATTATCGGCTAATGGTAAAGGGGTAATCAATTCTTCCAGGCTGCGATCCATTAGTAAGTCCAGTGATGAAAACATACCCACAGTAAAGAAACTATCAGCAGGTTTTAAGTTAGCCTTTTCGGCAAGTAATTCACAGCTATGTGCGCGCACCATGGAAATGCGTATTTGTTCGCGGGGTTTGTTATCCATACCGCTCAACACCATCATAGATGCCCATGTGCAAAGTTGTTTTCGCCCTAGCATTACGGTGGCATGCTGAATAGATTCAATTTTCGTAGATCTCGAAAAGAAAGCTGAGTTCATTAGTTGAATGATTTTGTAGCTTAAAGCAACATCTTTACTGATGATGTTCACTACTGTATCAGTATCTGTCTCAGGATTGTGCAGGGTTGAGAGCAGGTTGATGATGCTCATTTGGTTGGAATCTAAGGTTTCGCCGCGAACTATGCGTGGGCGATTAAGAAAGTAGCCCTGGATATAATCTACACCGACGTCACGGCAGATGTCATAGGTATCATGGCTCTGAACGTGATCAGCTAAAATGACAGGATGTAGTTTTCTTAATATTCTTAAATGTGCGCGTATTTCAGCTACCGGCAAATTCTCAATATTAATATCTATAATGCTCGCCATACTACTGAGTGGTTGCAGTGAGGGATGTTGCAGGTAGTTATCCAGCGCCAGTTTAAAGCCGGCGCTGGCCAACCGCTGTGTGCCCTTTATTACTTCATCAGTTACATTTATATAGGATGGTATTTTTAAGATCACCCTGTCAGTGGGCAACGGTAATTCGTAATCGCTTTGTAAAAAGTGCTCAGTTAGGGTGATAAACGCAGTTTTATTGCCAACCAGTTTATCAATGCCAATCTCCATGAAGGCATTAATAATCACCTGTGAAGTGGCCATATCCGATTCTGTAGATTCACAGTCGTCTGAATTGGCTGAATGAGACATTAGTTCATAGGCGTATACGTTGAGGTCTCTGGTGTAAATAGGTTGTCGTCCGACAAAAATTTCAGCCATGGGTCATGTTCTTTTAGTGTGTGGTTATTGCTTCCCTGTAATATAGTATAAAACCACGGTGATTTTACTGGTTTTATGTATAGAGAGCTTTGCATCTGATTATAACAAGGCAAAAATACTCGAAAAAGTAAGGCTTTCGGTTGTAAATGGTTTTTTTAGAGTCGTTTCAGTAAAGCTATAAAGGCAAGTTTGTATCGTACAAAGCTTTCAAATAAATTACAGGCGTAAAAAAACCCGCAATAAAGCAGGTTTTTTAGAGGTATAAAAGAGACTTTATTTGATCTTGGCTTCTTTATACGTCACATACTTGCGTACAACAGGATCAAATTTTTTGATCTCCATTTTTTCAGGCATGTTTTTCTTGTTTTTATCTGTGGTATAGAAGTGACCAGTACCAGCAGATGAAACCAATTTAATTTTTTCGCGCATAGTCTTTCCCCTTAAACCTTCTCGCCACGAGCACGCATTTCAACTAATACAGTGTCAATGCCTTTCTTGTCGATAAGACGCATACCTGAAGTTGAAACTCGTAATTTTACATAACGCTTTTCGCTTTCCACCCAAAAACGGTGGTTGTGTAAATTAGGCAAAAAACGACGACGTGTTCTGTTCTTCGCGTGTGATACATTGTTACCGGTCATAGGCTTCTTACCTGTAACCTGACATACTCTAGCCATGGATGACTCCAGTCAAAAACTTTAATATATAGAGCAAGTTGGTGACTTACACCTAACTAACTCTGGAAATCTGAGGGGCGTGATCATACCGGATTAGATCGTGCTAAACAAGTTGTTTTGTTGAATAACGCATTAAGTATTTTGTTGTTGTTGGCAGATCTCGCTGCTTCACTGTATAGTTACGCCTGATTATATTGGTCTGAAATAGGCTAAGTTATTGAAATCACACAGTAACTCACCTCAGAAAAGCTGCCCCTGTAATAAATGTGTCGTTGTGCAGGGTGGTTTGAATATGAGAATGAAAAACTTTGTTGCACTATAAAAAACTTTTGTGAAATTGAAAACTATGGATATTGTTTATATACGCGATTTACGCATTGAAACCGTAATAGGTATCTATGATTGGGAGCGCGAAATTCGCCAAACCGTCAGTTTAGACCTGGAAATGGGTACTGATATTCGCCGTGCCGGCGAAACAGACCATATAGATGACACGCTGGACTATAAGTCTGTGGCCAAGCGCCTGATTGACTTTGTAGAAAAATCAGAATTTCAGCTGGTAGAGGCTTTAGCTGAGCAATGCTCACAAATCATTCTTAATGACTTTAATGTGCCCTGGCTCAGACTGCGCCTGAGTAAGCCGGGAGCGGTTACTGGCTCACAGGATGTGGGCGTATTGATAGAGCGTAGTAAAGAGTAATTGCATGGCCTGGGTGTATATTAGTTTAGGTAGTAATATTGACCGTGAGGCACTCACCCGTGCAGGTGTTGATGCGCTGCGTAAGCAATATGGCGAGCTGCTACTCTCGTCAGTGTATGAGAGCGAGGCAGTGGGCTTTGTAGGTGAAAATTTCTACAATATGGTCATTGCCCTGCAAACCCATGACGATGTGCGTAGAGTAGCGCAAACGCTGCATGCGATAGAAGATGAGCACGGTCGTGATCGCACTGGACCTCGTTTCTCTTCACGAACCCTGGATTTAGATCTGCTGCTTTATGATGATCTGGTGGTAGATGAAGAAAAGCTACAAATTCCCAGAGATGAAATTTTACAGCGAGCTTTCGTTTTGTGGCCAATGGCAGAAGTGGCGGCCGACCTGATTCATCCAACGGAGGGCAAAAGCTATGCTGAACTGTGGGATGCTTTTGATAAAAATAAAGAAAAGCTAGAGCCAATAGAATTTAGTTTTAAATAGAGCTCAGCGAAAGCTAATCACTATAAAGCACAACTTCTAAACCCTGCAAACACATCGTTCCGCTCCGGCCCGTAATACGTGCGCCAGGTGTTACGAATCATGCGTGAGGGTGTGATCCAGGATCCGCCTCGTAATACTTTGGTCTGCCCAAATAAAGGTTGTGAGTAATCTTCATACATATCAGCAACGAAACCAGGGTAAGGGTTAAAAGTATCTGCCACCCATTCCCATGTGTTGCCAATCATTTGCCGACAGCCAAAGGCGCTGTCTCCCTCGGCTAGTGCGCCTACATTAACTGTACCCATGACTCGACCATTCATATTGACAGTTTTTTCAGTTGGCGGTGATTCGCCCCATGGGTAGGTGCGTTTCTCATTAATATTATCGGGTGTTCCAGAGGCCGCTAGTTCCCACTCCGCTTCACTGGGTAAACGTCGCCCTGCCCAGCGACACCAGGCATTTGCTTCATACCAGTTAATATGAATAACCGCAGCGTAAGCAGGTAAGGTCTGCCATTGATCAAACTGTTTAATTAACCAGTTTCCATTGTCGTCTTTTTCCCAGCCATTAGGCGCTATTATTTTGTTTTCCTGAAGCCATTGCCAGCCTTCCTCATCCCAGTACTTCTTATTGCTATAGCCATCGCTATCAACGAACTCTGCGTATTGCAGGTAGCTGGTTGCAGCGCGAGCAATAGCAAAAGGTTTTACGGTTACCGGATGTTGCCATTTTTCATTATCAAAACAAAAATCAATATTTTCATTTGCACCGAGTAAATACTCACCACCTGTAATTTCAATGTCACCATTCAATGATCCTGATTTATAAAGATCATCATTAATAACGGAGTTAGAAAAATCAGGAGCAGGGTAGTTCAGCGTGCGTCGGCTATAAGTGAATGCTTCGGTATGCATGTCTTCATGAAATAGGGCATAGCGTGTTAGATAAATATCTTTGGCTGTAACTTCTTTTGTGTTCAGGCGATTGATGACGGCATGCAGGACTTGTTGCATATAAGTTTTGGTATCATCGAGAGATGGCAGGGGTAAATTCCAGCGATCATCATGATTGATATTAATAGAATCATAAAGTGCATCAGCATTTTTTAAAAATGAATCGGCATTATCAAGGTGGCGTAATATCCAGAATTCATAAAAATAGGCGACATGGCCAATTTCCCATAATAAAGGGTTAACCGTATAAATTTTAAGGCCAATAATTTGTTGTTGATCTAGCCCTTCGACTAGTTCAAGTGTGCGTAGACGGGCATCTTTTAAGTCTGCAATTAATGCAGCTATTGTTTGCTGGTTTATGTTTTGAGTGTTTGTAAATGGCATAAGTATTTTTAGATGTTTTATTCGTTTTATCTCGTCATCCCCGAAAGTTTATATCGAGAACCCAGTGTCTTCAAATTATTCAAAGTAATTCGTGAATAAAAGCAAAATAGTCTAATATAGGCCAAATGCATATTGGAATAATAACACCTGCAGCGTCCAAGTCACTAAATGGAAATCGAGCCACGGCACAACGCTGGGCTGATTTTTTCATTCAGTTAGGTCATGAGGTCGACATTAGTATGCAGTGGGATGGAACCGAGTATGATCTAATGGTGGCATTACACGCCTGGCGTAGCGCAGAGTCTGTTGCACGATTCAAACAAAAATATCCACACAGGCCGTTAGTCCTGGCCATGACGGGAACCGATTTATACCGCTTTATTAAAACTCATCCGCAACCTACCTTAGCCTCAATTCAAACTGCAGATGAATTAGTTACACTGCATCGTCTGGCTTCAAAAATTATCCCGGAAGCAGCTCAACATAAAGTTCATGTTATTCATCAGTCTGCATTGCCTCTCACCAGCGAGATGATCAGGTCATCTGAAGGACCATCAGAAACATTTGATATATGTGTGGTAGGACACTTGCGCGAAGAAAAAGATTCCATGCGTGTCGCCTATGCTGTTAGAAATTTACCTGACACAAGTAACATGCGCGTATTGCATTATGGCAAAGCTCATAACGAAGAGTGGGCAGGTTACGCAAAAGAAGAAATGAAAATAAATTCTCGCTATCACTGGTTAGGTGAGGTGTCTCATAATGAAGTGCGTGAAGCCTATGCAAATTGTCAATTAATGGTTTTGCCCTCGGTAATGGAAGGTGGTGCCAACGTTATTTCCGAAGCAACAGTAGCGGGTTTGCCGGTGATTGCATCTGATATAGATGGTTCTATAGGGTTGCTGGGAGATGATTATGCAGGTTATTTTCCTGTGAAAAATGAAAAACGATTAAGTGAACTTTTATTAAAAGCTGAAAGCGATAAGAGCTTTGTTGAAAAGTTAAGGCAGCAATGTAAAGAACGGGCAAAATTATTTACTGTTGAAGCAGAAAAAAAAGCCTGGGAAGATTTGTTAAATGAATTAAAAACACTATCTATTACTTAGGTTAAAAAAAATAGATATGTATGTTTATATAATTGGTTTGTATTGTGAGTGTTGAACAAAATAGGTTTTTGTTAATTGACCTTGCTATGTTTTTGTTCTCTGTGTCTGACTACAAAATAAATAGCGGCACCAACTCCAGCGCTGTAGATACATAGTTTATGTAATTCAGCTATGCTCATAATTCCCAGTAAATTATTTGAATCGACAAATGGATAAAATGGCTCAATATCATGATGCATTATACTGTCGAGGATCACGTGGGTAAAAGTGCCTATAAATGCACTAGTATAGGCAACAAGCCATTTGATTTTTATCGGATTATTTTTATTAGAAATACCCAGAATAAGTAAACCAATCTCTGAAAGATACTTTCCGGATAATGCTGAAACTACGGCTAAAAGAGTGGCGCCTATATAGGTGTGGGAAAACCCATGTAAATGACCCTCTTCTACAATAAGTACAATTAGTGGCTGAATGTCCATTATGATTTGAGCCCAGCCAAATACCATTAAGCTAAAACTTCCCTGAAGCATGGCTTTAATGAAAATTCCCGGGCCCATATGAAATGGTGTGAATGGCATTTAGTACCTTGAGAGTTTGTTGTTTATTAAAGTGAATTAACAAATTCTTTTAAATAAAGTTTTCTAAAGTTTATGCTTCTACCCTAAAAGCTCTACACTCTCAATATTTTCAGTATCATCGATTACATTGCCAATGATAACGCTTGCAGGGTAACCCAGCTCATGAAGCTCTGCTAAACATACACCTGCATGCTCTTTTGGTATGGTAGCCAATAATCCACCGGATGTTTGAGGGTCAAATAGCAATGGAAAGTGTTTATGTTTACGTAAATCGCCAGGCTCTTTTATTGCGCGACGTAAGCGTACATTTTGTTTCTGTAATGAACTAAATATACCAGTTGCAATCATGTCCAGAGCGCCATCCATTATGGGTAAGAAATTTAAATTAATTTCTACGCTTTTACCTGATGAGCGAGTCATTTCAACCAGGTGGCCCAGTAAGCCAAAACCGGTTACATCGGTACAGGCTGTTGCGCCGTGTCGGTGCATACAAAACCCGGCGGCCTGATTTGATAGCAACATGCTCTGTAGTGCGCTATCTATCCAACGACCTTTGGCTTTTAGTCGCATATCCGCGGCAAATAATGTGCCGGTGCCTAATGCCTTGGTTAAAATTAAAACATCACCTCTTTGCATGCCTGATTTTCGCATGACTTGTTCACGGTCAGCCAGGCCGGTGACTGATAGCCCAAATGAAAGCTCTGCGCCCTCACTGGAGTGTCCGCCAACCAAAGCCGTGTTACTGGCATTTAAAATATTTAATGCGCCAGACATGGTTTGAAATAACTGATCTTCTACCTGGCTCTCGATGCCGTAGGGAATAGTGGCTATGGCCATGGCCGACTGTGATTCTGCTCCCATGGCAAAAATATCACTAAGTGCGTGATTGGCTGCTATTTGACCAAAAATGTATGGGTCGTCTATAAAGCTGCGAAAATAATCGACGCTTTGAACAATTAATTTACCCGCGGGAACTTCAGTGACTGCCGCATCATCAGGGTCGGCTAAACCAATAACTACATCATCACGGGTGATGGGGTTTAGACGATTCACGACGCGGGATAAAACCGTGCTACCAACTTTTGCACCACAACCGCCACAGCGCATGGCAATTGCAGAAATTTCGTGGATGGTTTTTTTATCTGCCATAGCCTGATTATATTCAGGTGCGCTTTGCGGTTTCATTTCAGGCAAAGTATTAAAGTTGTCCATAAATTTACGGTCAATTCTGTCTTTTATGTTCCACAACCAGGCTCCCTCTAGTGACCAGTTACTACGGGAGGCTATGGCGTATTTATCGCCGGTACTGATTAAACCCAGAAAATTCTTTTGTGGTTTAAATGGCTTAAGAGGTTTGTTTTGTATTGCGCGGGCTAAATTTCTTGCCAGGGGCGGGCCCTGGCGTACGGCAAATACACCAGACTTCGGCCGGGGATGGTTAATAACTGCCGCGATATCGCCTGCAGCAAAAACACTATCATGTGAAATTGACTGTAGTGAGTCATTAACCGCAATAAATCCTTGTTCGTCAACTTGCAGGCCTGACTCAGCTAACCAGGTGGGTGCTGATGCATTGGTTACCCATAATGTCGCATGCGCAGTATATCGAGTACCATCAGTGCTTATTAGTTGGTTGTGTTCAACTTTTTCAATTTTGTGATTGGTGAGTATTTTAATGTCGCGTTGATGAAGAATGCGCCTGAAACGTCTGCGAACCTGTGCATTGTGGCTGGTTAGTATATTGTCACTGTCACTATAAATAGCAATTTCCAGTGTATTCGGATTTATGTTTTCGAGCTTTAGTAAATACTGTAAGCGATATTGCGCTGCAAGAGCCATTTCAACTCCGCCTGCGCCTCCACCAACAATCGCAAGGTTAAAAGTTTTATTTTTCTGAGTGCTTTCAAAAGCGCTTGCTATAAGCGAATCCCATTGCGTTAAAAATCGATCGATAGGTTTAACCGGAATTGTGAATTCATCTGCACCGGGAATATGAAGTGTGCCGGGTTTAGAGCCGATATTGATTGAAACCAGATCATAATTTATTGGTGGCCTGTCAGGACAAATTATCTGTTTGTCCTCAAGGTTAATGGATTTAACCTCTGCATGAAAAATACGAGCTTTAGCAAACTGTGCAAGAGGGCGTAAATCAATATGCGCCTGATCGTACTCGTAATGACCGGCTATATAGCCAGGCAACATGCCGGAGTATGGTGTGTGCAGGTCGCGGGTGATTAGTGTAAGCCGTAACCCGGGAACAGGGTTCATACCGAAATACTTAAGTACCGAAAGATGGCTATGGCCACCGCCGATTAATACCAGGTCCTTGATGACAGGAATAGAGTTAGAGTTATTCATGTGAATTTTAAGTTGAAATATTTGGTTGATGTCATTGTTTTTCTTAAGCCTAGTCTACACCCTGAACAGGATGTATTATAGGGCGAAATTTAAAGAGCCTATTTGTTTTATGATAGATACTACAGAACGTCTTAAATTCTTTGATCAGCAACCTCAGATTGCCGATTTCCATGAGGATGTTATACAGGGCCTTTCGGCTCCTGAGCCATATATATTGCCAAAATATTTTTATGATGAAACAGGCTCGCGGTTATTTGAAGATATTTGTAGTACACAAGAATATTACCCAACCCGTACCGAGGTTAATATTATTCGAGACAATATTGATGAGCTTGTTGAAAGTCTGGGTAAGGAGTGTTTATTAATAGAGCCAGGCAGTGGAGATAGTTATAAGGTTCGCCTGTTACTGGATGCACTTAGGCCAATCGCGTATATGCCGATTGATATATCGCAGCGCTATTTGCAGGGTGAAGCACAGAAACTCGCGGCAGAATTTACCTGGCTAAATGTACATGCGGTATGTGCTGATTTCACCGGAGAATTAAAACTACCGTACCATGTGCAAGCCACGAATAAAGTGGCATTTTTTCCGGGTTCAACTATAGGAAATTTTTCAGCCGACCAGGCAGTTAGTGTGCTGGAAGAAATTAAAGGCATGGTTGGTGATAATGGTGGTTTGTTAATAGGTGTGGACTTGTATAAGGATGCGAGCATATTGAATGCGGCTTATAATGATCAAAAAGGTTTTACTGCACAGTTTAATATGAATCTTTTAACTCGTATTAATCGAGAGTTAGGAGCAGATTTTAATCTTGATGCGTTTAAGCATTATGCGTTTTTCAATAAAGAAAAGAGTCGCATTGAAATGCACCTGCTTAGTTTAGAAGACCAACAGGTGAGCGTTGGAGGGCATAAATTTTATTTTAAGAATGACCAGTCAATACTGACTGAGTATTCTCATAAATATACATTGGATAGTTTTCAGGAGCTGGCTAAAAAGGCCGGTTTTGAACAAGTGAAAACCTGGGTTGATGATAAAGAACTGTTTAGCGTGCATTATTTAAAAGTTAGCTAAATATTCAAACTTCGCCCACCATCAACAGGTATGACCTGCCCAGTTATATATTCTCCGTCAATAATTAAAAACTTTACTGCTTTTGCAATGTCTTCAGGGCTGCCCTGGCGTTTTAAAGAGGTGCGTTCAAGAATGGATGCCTGTACCTGTGGGTCTAGCTCAGTGCTTGGCCACATAATGGCGCCCGGAGCTACTCCATTAACACGTATGTCTGGCCCTAGCTCCTTAGCCAGTGATTGTGTGAGCATTGCCAGGCCAGCTTTTGCAGCACAATAAACAGGGTGTTCTTTCATTGGGCGAAACCCGTGAATATCAACAATGTTAATAATACAGCCCTGACTTTGTTTTAAATAAGGTGTAGCGGCCTGAGATATGAAAATAGGCGCCTTTAAATTGCTGCCCATTAAGTCATCCCAGTGGGCTTCGGTGATTTCACCCACAGGCGTAGGGTAGAAGCTCGACGCATTATTAACAAGTACATCAAGCCCTCCCCATACGGATGCGGCATCTTCTACTAATGTATTTAAAGTGCCTGTTTTTAATAAATCAGCTTGCAGTGTTGTAGCTGAGTTGGCACGAAGCATATTTAAAGATTCAGACAGAGCTTCAGCAGGTTTGGCAGAGGCGCGATAGTGGATAACGATGTTCATACCCGTTGCATGTAGAGTGCGTGCTATCTCTGCACCAATACGTGCGGCTGCACCGGTAATAAGAGCTGTTTTAGGAACTGATTTATTTTGCATGATAGAATGCCATTCACTTTTTTAAATATTGTAGCATCAATGCAGACACTGGATTTACCAACTCCACCAATTAATGAAATACAGCAGAGCCAGAAGCTGGTTGACCTTATAAAACAGGAAATACAAGATGCTGGTGGCTGGATCGATTTCGAGCAGTATATGCAGTTAGCCCTGTATGCACCTGGCCTGGGTTATTACAGTGGCGGTGCGCAGAAGTTTGGTGAGCAGGGTGATTTTATTACCTCGCCAGAGGTAAGCCCTTTGTTTGCGCAAACACTGGCTCAGCCCGTTGCAAAACTACTCAATAAAATGGCAAAAGCTAAAATAATTGAGTTTGGTGCGGGTTCTGGTAAGTTGGCTGCGGATTTATTACTAGCACTGGCTGAGCTGGAACAATTACCGGAAGAGTATTTTATAATTGAACTGAGCGCTGAATTACAGCAGCGTCAACAACAAACGATTCAACAGAAAGCTCCCGAACTGCTTGAGCGGGTTCACTGGTTATCGAAGTTACCTGAATCACCAGTCAACGCCATTGTTATTGCTAATGAAGTACTAGATGCTATGCCGGTTAAGCGATTTATGCTTAAGGGTAAAGAAGTAAAGGAATTAGGTGTCGAGCTTGATGAGGGCAAGCTTCAATTAAATTACAAAGATGCAGGAGATGAGTTTACTGAGCAAGTTAAAGTGCTAGAAATTGATATAAGTAACTCGGAACATGAGTATTCTAGCGAAATAAATTGCCATATTAGCCCGTGGGTGAAATCTCTGTCCCAATGTATTAATAAGGGTGCTATATACTTGATTGATTATGGTTATCCGCGTAGTGAATATTATTCAGAAGAGCGTTGTATGGGAACTTTTCTTGGATACTATCGACATCGATCTATAGATGAGCCGTTGTGGTATCCCGGATTACAGGACTTAACTGCGTTTGTTGATTTCACAGAGGTTGCACTTGCAGCAGTTGAAAATGGTTTTGATGTGGATGGCTTTACTTCACAGGGGAATTTTTTAATTAATGCGGGTTTGGCTGACATCGTAGAAAGTATAAAAACTGAGACTGAAATACAGCGATTACAAGTTGTGCAGCAAATGAAAACCTTGAGTTTGCCCGGAGAGATGGGAGAGCGCTTTAAGGTTATTGGCTTATCAAAAGGGTTAGATGAAAATGTGCCAGGCTTTGAGCTGAGAGATTTTCGCTATAGATTGTAATAGTGTTTTATAGTGAAAATCTCTCAG
>Ga0209345_10000111_pt1 | contig 117509 bp, 105 predicted proteins | sample Cruoilmetagenom7_FD_187294 | JGI IMG/M metagenome (GOLD analysis project Ga0209345, IMG submission 187294) | Oil polluted marine microbial communities from Coal Oil Point, Santa Barbara, California, USA - Sample 7 (SPAdes) (version 2) | ecosystem: Environmental > Aquatic > Marine > Oil seeps ... | reverse complement strand
TTTGCCGGGGACCACGAGATCAAAACCAAGGCCGAAGTCGAAGCAGGATTTGCGGCGTTTGTGGAAGGAACCAAGCCATGACCAAATATGATGACGCCTGGGTGGCCCGCGAAGAAGCCAAACGTGCGATGATGGCCGAAAAGGGCATGTATAGCTTCGAAGAGGAGCATTCCTCTTGTGGCGTCGGCCTTGTGGTCAACATCAACGGCGAAAAGACCCGCGAGGTTGTGCTTAACGGGATCAACGCGCTGAAGGCGATTTGGCACCGCGGTGCTGTCGACGCCGATGGGATGACCGGCGATGGCGCGGGCATTCACGTGCAGATCCCCGTGCCCTTCTTTTATGAGCAGGTCCGCCGCACCGGTCACACCCCGCGCGAGAACGAGCTGATCGCCGTCGGCCAAGTCTTCCTGCCGCGCACCAACTTTGCTGCGCAAGAAACCTGCCGGACTATCGTGGAAACCGAAGTGCTCCGCATGGGCTATTACATCTACGGCTGGCGCCATGTGCCGGTTGATATTTCCGTGCTGGGCGACAAGGCCAACGCAACCCGGCCTGAGATTGAGCAGATCCTGATCTCCAACGCCAAGGGTGTCGACGAAGAGACATTCGAGCGTGAGCTGTACGTCATCCGCCGCCGGATTGAGAAAGCCGCCATCGCCGCGCAGGTGCCGCAGATGTACATCGCCTCGATGTCCTGCCGCAGCATCATCTACAAGGGGATGATGCTGGCCGAGCAGGTGGCCGAGTTTTATCCCGACCTGAAGGATGACCAGTTCATCAGTGCCTTCGCGATCTACCACCAGCGCTATTCCACCAACACCTTCCCGCAGTGGTGGCTGGCGCAGCCCTTCCGCATGTTGGCCCATAACGGCGAGATCAACACGCTCAAGGGCAACATGAACTGGATGAAGAGCCACGAGATTCGCATGGCCTCCGCCACCTTCGGGGACATGGCCGAAGACATCAAACCAATCGTCGCCGCCGGGTCGAGCGACTCTGCAGCGTTGGATTCGGTGTTTGAAGTGCTGGTCCGCGCAGGCCGTTCTGCGCCGATGGCCAAGACGATGCTGGTGCCGGAGTCGTGGTCAAAACAGGCCGTGGAATTGCCGCAGGCATGGCGCGACATGTACTCCTACTGCAACTCCGTCATGGAGCCTTGGGACGGCCCTGCCGCGCTGGCGATGACCGATGGTCGCTGGGTTTGCGCCGGGCTTGACCGCAACGGCTTGCGTCCGATGCGCTATGTGGTGACATCCGATGGCATGCTGATCGCTGGCTCAGAAGCCGGGATGGTGCCGCTGGATGAGGCCCGCGTGGTGCGCAAAGGCGCGCTTGGCCCCGGCCAGATCATCGCGGTCGATATGGATGAGGGTAAACTCTTCCACGACACTGAGATCAAAGATAAACTGGCGGCCAACCAGCCCTTTGGCGAATGGGTCGGCAAGATCACCGAGATGGACGATGTCCTTGCTGGCGTCACCGAGAAACCGCTGTTTGAGGGGGCCGAACTGCGCCGCCGTCAGGTGGCCGCGGGCTATACCATTGAAGAGCTTGAGCAGATCCTCGCCCCCATGGCCGAGGACGGGAAAGAAACGCTGGCCTCGATGGGCGATGACACGCCATCGGCTGTCCTCAGTGGTCAATACCGCCCGCTGAGCCACTTCTTCCGTCAGAACTTTAGCCAAGTCACCAACCCGCCGATCGATAGTCTGCGCGAGTTCCGGGTGATGAGCCTCAAGACCCGCTTTGGCAATCTTAAGAACGTGCTGGACGAAGACAGCTCTCAGACCGAGATCCTCGTGCTCGACAGCCCCTTTGTCGGTAATGCGCAGTTCGAAGAACTGTTGGCGCAGTTCAAGGTGCATACCGTCACCATCGACTGTACCTTTGAAGCGGGCAGCAGCAACCTCAGTGCCGGGCTGGCGCGCATTCGGGCCGAGGCCGAGGATGCAGTGCGTTCCGGCGCGGGCCATCTGGTGCTGACCGATCAGTACAGTGGGGCCGACCGGGTCGCGATGCCGATGATCCTCGCCACCAGCGCGGTGCACAGCCATCTGGTGCGCAAAGGGTTGCGGACATTCACCTCGCTCAACGTCCGGGCGGCAGAATGCGTCGATCCGCATTACTTTGCCGTTCTGGTGGGCTGTGGCGCGACCGTGGTGAACGCCTATCTGGCCGAGGATTCCTTGGCTGATCGGATTGGGCGCGGGCTGTTGGATATGACGCTGACGCAGGCGATCGGCAAATACCGTGAGGCGATTGACCAAGGCCTGCTCAAGATCATGGCGAAGATGGGGATCTCGGTGATCTCCTCCTACCGTGGTGGTCTAAACTTTGAGGCCGTGGGCCTGTCGCGCGCCATGTGTGCGGAATATTTCCCCGGCATGACCAGCCGCATCAGCGGCATCGGTGTAGTGGGTATTCAGCGCAAGGCTGAGGAAGTCCACGCGCGTGGCTGGCGGGGTGATGACGTCATCATGCCCATCGGCGGCTTCTACAAGCAGCGCACGTCGGGTGAGAAGCATGCGTGGGAAGCCACCAGCATGCATATGCTGCAGATGGCCTGTAACAAGGCGTCTTATCAGATGTGGCAGCAGTACTCGAAAAAGATGCAGAGCAACCCGCCGATCCATCTGCGCGATCTCTTGGACATCAAACCACGGGGCAATCCGGTGCCGTTGGAAGAGGTCGAGAGCATCACCTCGATCCGCAAGCGTTTCGTGACGCCGGGGATGTCGCTAGGAGCGCTGAGCCCCGAGGCGCATAAGACGCTGAACGTGGCGATGAACCGCATTGGTGCCAAGTCTGACAGCGGTGAGGGCGGCGAAGATCCGGCGCATTTCGTGCCGGAGGCCAATGGCGACAACCCAAGCGCCAAGATCAAGCAGGTGGCGTCTGGGCGCTTTGGCGTGACGGCGGAGTACCTCAACCAGTGTGAAGAGCTGGAGATTAAGGTTGCGCAGGGCGCGAAGCCCGGCGAGGGTGGCCAGCTTCCGGGCATGAAGGTCACCGACCTGATCGCGCGGCTGCGGCATTCGACCAAGGGCGTGACGCTGATCTCGCCCCCGCCGCACCACGATATCTACTCGATCGAAGACCTCGCGCAGCTGATCTATGACCTCAAGCAGATCAACCCGCGCTGTAAGGTGACGGTCAAGCTGGTGGCGTCTTCGGGCGTTGGCACGATTGCCGCTGGGGTGGCCAAGGCCAAGGCGGATATCATCCTGATCTCGGGCCATAACGGCGGCACCGGGGCATCGCCTGCGACCTCGATCAAATATGCGGGTCTGCCGTGGGAGATGGGCCTGACCGAGGCGCATCAGGTTCTGTCGATGAACAACCTGCGCGACCGGGTGACATTGCGCACCGATGGCGGGCTGCGCACGGGGCGTGACATTGTCATGGCCGCGATGATGGGGGCTGAGGAATACGGCATCGGCACCGCGGCACTGATCGCAATGGGCTGCATCATGGTGCGTCAGTGCCAGTCTAACACCTGCCCCGTGGGCGTGTGTACGCAGGACGAAGCTCTGCGCGGTAAGTTCACAGGCAATGCGGATAAGGTGGTGAACCTCATCACCTTCTACGCCACCGAAGTGCGCGAAATTTTGGCCAGCATCGGGGCGCGGAGCCTTGATGAGGTCATTGGCCGTGCGGACCTGCTGACGCAGGTCAGCCGGGGTTCGGCGCATTTGGATGATCTGGACCTGAACCCGCTTTTGATCACCGTCGATGGCGCGCATGAGAACGTCTATGACCGCGACAAGCCGCGTCAGGTGGTGCTCGATACGCTGGATTCTCAGATCGTGCGCGATGCGGCGCGGTTCTTGGAGGATGGTGAGAAGATGCAACTGTCATACGCGGTGCAGAACACGCACCGGACCGTGGGCACGCGGGTCAGTAGCCATATCGTCAAGCGGTTCGGGATGCGCAACACGTTGCAGCCGGATCACCTGACGGTGAAGCTGACCGGGAGCGCGGGGCAGTCCTTGGGGGCCTTTGCGGCACCGGGGCTGAAGCTCGAAGTCTCAGGCGATGCCAATGATTATGTCGGCAAGGGTCTGTCAGGCGGTACGATTGTGGTGCGGCCTTCGATGGCCAGCCCGGTGGTGGCGTCCGAGAACACGATCATCGGCAACACGGTGCTTTATGGCGCGACGGCAGGCTATTTGTTCGCAGCGGGCCGCGCGGGTGAGCGCTTTGCGGTGCGCAACTCGGGCGCACATGTGGTGATCGAAGGCTGCGGCAGCAACGGTTGTGAGTATATGACCGGCGGTGTGGCAGTGATCCTTGGTGAGATCGGCGCGAACTTTGCCGCCGGGATGACCGGGGGGATGGCCTATCTCTATGATCCCGACGGGCTGGCACCGAAGCTGATGAATGCCGAAACCATCGTGACCTGTGCGGTGACTGTGGATCATTGGCTGGATCAGCTGCGCGGATTGATCGAGCGCCATGTGGCAGAGACGAACAGCCGCAAGGGCGCAGATATCCTCCAGCATTGGGAGAGTGAGAAGCACAACTTCTTGCAGGTCTGCCCGAAGGAGATGCTGGTGCATTTGCCTGCGCCGCTGACGGTGGAAGAGGCGGCTGTTCCGGCGGAGTAAGCGAGGAGGGCCGTCGACTGCCCGTGGAGCGGCGATTGGGACGGCTCTTCGTGCCAATTTATGGTGCGGCCTTGGCGTGACTTTGCGGAGTTGCGCCAAGGCTCACCAAATCGCCTCCCCGGTCGCACCAAAGGTGCGCCCAAACTAAATAGGCACGCCTCTGGCGTGACGGACGGGCAGGCGATGGCCCGGCGCCTGCGGCTTGATTCCGGGCTGGGGTGGCAGAACTAGCCACCTGACCTACCTCTGCTTTCCCCAAGGGAGGCGGTCCATGCGAAAGATTCTGACAGTATTGCTGTTAATCACAGGCCTCACCGCCTGCACAGACTCTGCCCCACGCGGCGGCGGAGACATCCTCGTCCTCGGCGATTCCATCATGGCGTGGAACGGCAGTGCCGCGATCCCCGATGTCATCTCCAGCACAACGGGCCGCAGCGTCACTAGCCGCGCGGTGCCGGGGGCGCAGTTCAATAACTCTTCCACCATCGCCTCCGCCGTTGGCTTTGCCATCCAACAGCAATTCCCCGGCGGGCGCTGGAACTGGGTGGTGGTCAATGGCGGTGCCAATGACCTGAGCGCCGATTGTGGTTGCGGTGCCTGCGGGGCATCCGTGAATGCACTGATCGGACCGGATGGCCAAAGCGGCAGCATCCCAGCGTTCTTGCAGAAACTTCGCGCCCAGACCGGCGCGCAGGTAATGTGGATGGGGTATTACGCCGGTTCTGGCTCCGGTTCCTTTGCCGGCTGCCGCGATGATCTGGTAGAGATCGAATCCCGGATCGCCACCTTCGCCGTAGACCGCGCCGGCATCCATTTTGTCGATTCGGAAGACGTGATCGACCGGGGGGACCGTGGGCTGTTTTCTGGGGACAACGTCCATCCCTCCGCCCGAGGCTCGGCGCAGATCGGGGCGTACCTTGCCGCCGAGATCACAGCGCGCGAGAACCGTTCACAAATCCGCGCGGGCGGCCTATAGCTAAGTCATGGCGACACGTAAAAAGACCGCCCCCAAGGGCAAGAAATCGAGCAATGCAAGCCCTCCGTTGAAAAAGCGCGCGGGCCGTTGGGCGTTACGCGCGGTGGCGCTGGCTTCTCTGTTGGCGGTGCTATTGGTGCTGCTGTTTCGCTTCGTCAATCCGCCAACCGGTTTCTACATGCTCTCGGAATCGCGTCGTTTGGGCGGGGTGCAGCGCGACTGGGTGCCGCTGGAACAGATCGCCCCTGTGATGGCCCGTGCTGCCGTGGCGGCAGAAGATGCGAATTTTTGCAATCACTGGGGCTTTGACATGCAGGCGATCCGCACCGCGATTGAAAACGGCTCGGCCCGTGGGGCATCGACGATCAGCCAGCAGACCGTCAAGAATGTGTACCTCTGGCATGGCCGGTCGTGGCTGCGCAAAGCGCTAGAGGCCGGGATGACCCCGCTGGTTGAGACGCTTTGGCCCAAGCGCCGGATCATTGAGGTCTATCTTAATGTGGCAGAGTTCGATGAGGGTGTCTTTGGCGTCGGCGCTGCGGCCCCGCATTACTTTGGCGTCGCGGCAGCAGATCTAAGCGCCACGCAGGCCGCCCGGCTCGCGGCAATCTTGCCCGACCCGAAAGAGCGTTCCGCCTCGCGCCCCGGTGACTTTACCCGCAAGCGCACGGCGCAGATCATGGACGGGGCGGCGACCATCCGCGCGGACGGTCGTGCCGCTTGTTTCGAGAGTTGAAAATCCCTGCGCCAGCAGGCATGGAAGAGTGCAATCCCTTTAAACACACGGACTTTATATGACGGCTCGCTTGTTTCACGTTCCTTTGTCCCCCTTCTGTCGCAAGGTGCGGCTTAGCCTTGGGGAGAAGAAGATTGAGGTGGAACTCGTCGAAGAGCGCTATTGGGAGCAAGACCCGGATTTCCTGCGCCGAAACCCTGCGGGCAAGGTCCCTGTGCTGCGGCTTGACGGCATAATAATGTCCGAAAGCGCCGCGATCTGCGAATATATCGAAGAGACCCGGCCCGAGGCGTCGTTGCTGCCCAGCGATCCGGTGCAGCGGCTTGAAGTGCGCAGGCTGGTGAGCTGGTTTGACGACAAGTTCCACCACGAGGTGACTTCGAAACTGCTTTATGAGCGGGTGAACAAGAAGGTTACCAAACAGGGCTACCCAGACAGCAAAAACGTCAAGGCCGGGGCCAAGGCGATCAAATATCACCTTGATTACATGACATGGCTTTTGGATCACCGCCGCTGGTTGGCGGGCGACGTTATGACACTGGCCGATTTTGCGGCTGCCGCGCATCTGTCCTCGCTCGACTATATCTCGGATGTCGATTGGAACCGGTCGGACGTGGTTAAAGACTGGTACGCCAAGATCAAATCGCGCCCGGCTTTCCGGTCGATCCTTGCCGATCAAGTGCCGGGTTTCCCGCCGCCCAGACAATACAACAACCTGGATTTCTGATGGCGTCCGAGGCGCCAAAAGGGTGACCGTGGACGGCGACGACCTAAAGGCGCGCGTGGTCGCACGGGCGTTGGAGGAGGGCTTCGTGGCCTGCCGTATCTGCCGTCCCGTCGATGTGCCCGAAGTGCCCGAACGCCTCGCCCGTTTTGTCGAAGCCGGATATCACGGGCAGATGGGCTGGATGGAAGACCGGATGCATTGGCGCGGCAATCCTGCGGCGCTTTGGCCCGAAGCGCGGTCGGTCATCATGCTGGCCGAAAGCTACACCCCCGAACATGACCCCCGCGCGGTGTTGGAGCATCCCGAGAAGGGCGCGATTTCGGTCTATGCGCAGGGACGCGACTACCACGATATCGTTAAGAAACGGCTTAAGCGATTGGCCCGCTGGTTGATGGAAGAGGCCCGCGCAGCGGCGCCTGAGGTGAAGGTGTTTGTCGATACCGCCCCGGTGCCGGAAAAGGCGCTGGCGCAGGCGGCGGGGCTGGGCTGGCAAGGCAAGCACACCAATCTGCTGAGCCGTAAGTTCGGCAATTGGGCCTTTTTAGGCTCTGTTTTCACCACGCTTGACCTTGCCCCCGACGCGCCAGAGGTGGACCACTGCGGTTCTTGTCGCGCTTGCCTTGATGTCTGCCCGACCGATGCCTTTCCCGGTCCTTATCAACTCGATGCACGGCGCTGCATTTCCTATCTTACGATTGAGCATAAAGGCCCAATAGATTTGGAACTGCGCGAGAAGATGGGCAACCGGATCTATGGGTGTGACGATTGCCTCGCCGCCTGCCCTTGGAACAAATTTGCCGTGACAGCGAGCGATATGCGCTATCACGGGCCTGCCGTGCAGCCCGCCGACTTGGCCGAGCTTGCAGCGCTGGACGATACCGCCTTTCGCGCGCGTTATTCCGGGTCTCCGATCAAGCGGATTGGGCGGGACCGCTTTGTGCGCAACGTGCTCTATGCCATCGGCAATTCTGGGCTGGCACCGTTGCGCGACGTGGCGCAGTCTTTGACCGAAGATCCTGATCCGACCGTGGCCGAGGCGGCGCGTTGGGCGGCAGAGCGATTGGCATAGGAGGCGCGCCGGTGGCGATTTTATTGGGCGTGGACACGGGCGGCACCTATACGGATGCGGTGCTGATCCGGGATGAGATCGAAGTGATGGCCTCGGCCAAGGCACTGACAACGCGTCATGATTTGGCGATAGGGGTTGGCAATGCGGTGAGTGCGGTGCTGACGCAGTCGGGTGTAGCACCGCAAGATATTGCTATGGCGTCCCTCTCGACCACCTTGGCGACCAATGCGCTGGTCGAAGGGCAGGGCGGGCGCGTGGCTTTGATCTATGTCGGCTTTCGCGCGCGCGATCTTGAAGCACATGGGCTGTCCGAGGCGCTGCGCGGTGATCCCTGCCTGCTGCTCACCGGAGGTCATGATCACGCGGGGGCGGAAGTCGCAGCACTCGATGAAACGGCCCTAACGGCCTTTTTAGAGACACATAAAAAAGACGTGAGCGGCTTTGCCGTGGCCGGCCAATTTGCAACCCGCAACCCTGCCCATGAGCTTCGGGTCGCGGAACTGGTGGCGCAGATCACCGGACGTCCCGTATCGGCCTCTCATAGCTTATCGGCCAAGCTAAACGGCCCGAAACGCGCACTTACGGCGCTGTTAAACGCACGGCTGATCGGCATGATCGACCGCCTAATCGGGCGGGCAGAGGCACAGTTGCGCGCCTTGGGCATCGACGCCCCGATGATGGTCGTGCGCGGTGATGGCGCGCTGATGTCGAGCGCACAGGCGCGCCAGCGCCCGATTGAGACCATTCTCAGCGGTCCTGCGGCGTCATTGGTGGGCGCACGTTGGCTCACGGGGGCTGAAACGGCGCTGGTGTCAGATATCGGCGGGACCACGACGGATATCGCATTGCTGCGAGACGGGCGCCCAGCCATTGACCCGGCAGGTGCCCAAGTCGGACCCTATCGCACGATGGTTGAGGCCGTGGCGATGCGCACCCACGGTTTGGGTGGCGACAGTGAGGTGCACTTTGTCTCAGAAGGGCTAACAGCGGGCATCACCCTCGGGCCGAAGCGGCTGTTGCCTGTGTCCCTGCTCGCCAAAGAGGCGCCCGAAGTTGTGCTGCGTGCATTAGACGCCCAACTCAGGCGCAACATACCTGGAGAACATGATGGGCGTTTTGTCCGGTCCGTGCCGGGGCAGGAAACCGAAGGGCTGAGCGCGCGCGAACTGGAGCTGCTAGACCGGATAGGTGATGCGACTTGGCCGTTGGGGGATGTCCTGCAAAACCGGGTTGAGCAAGGCGCTTTGGCACGGTTGGTGGCCCGGGGGCTGGTGCAGATGGCGGGCGTCACGCCGTCTGATGCCAGCCATGTTGCGGGGCATTTGACGGCATGGGACGGCAGTGCAGCGCGCAAGGCGTTGGCATTGTTTGGGCGCAAACGCGGTGGGTCGGGAATGAGATTTTGCCCCGATCCCGATGCACTTGCCGCGATCATTATCGACCGGTTGACCTATCAGACCAGTTTGGCCTTCTTAGAGACTGCATTCAGCGAAGAAGACCCCGCATTCGGCCTGCCGCCAGAGACCTTAGCGCGCCATGTTTTGATGCAACGTGGTCTGTCTGGTCACCGTGGCGTGGTGCGTATCGATGCAGGTCTAAACCTACCTGTTGTCGGCTTGGGGGCCTCAGCGGCCACCTATTATCCGGCCGTTGGAAAGGTGCTGGGCACAAAAATGATCTTGCCGGAACATGCGCATGTTGCAAATGCCATCGGTGCGGTGGTGGGGCGGGTGATCATGCGTGAAAGCGGCACCATCACTGTCCCGCGTGAGGGGACTTTTCGTGCGCACCTTACCGATGGACCTCAAGATTTCCCCGATGCGCAGAGTGCTTTGACTTTGTTAGAGACGGCATTGACCGAAACTGCCCGTGCGCGCGCCCGTGCAGCCGGGGCCGCACAGATTGAGTGTCAGGTGACGCGTGATATCCGCACGGCAGGTGTGGAGGGGCGGGAGGTTTTCGTCGAGGCGGAGCTTACCGTCGAAGCCTCAGGACGGCCGCGCGTGGCGGTAGGCTAACCCCCGGCAAAGCGCCGGGGGCAGCAAGATTATTCAGCCGCTTCGCGCTTGGGCAGCACCCAATCAGCACGGGGGAAGTGACAGGTATAACCATTGGGCAGACGTTCCAAATAATCCTGATGCTCTGACTCTGCTTCCCAGAAATCACCGACGGGTTCGACTTCGGTTACCACTTTCCCTGGCCACAGACCCGAAGCCTCAACATCAGCTATGGTGTCTTCGGCGACCGCTTTTTGCTCATCATCGACATAGTAGATCGCCGAACGATAGCTCATGCCAACGTCATTGCCTTGGCGGTTCGTCGTGGTGGGGTCGTGGATCTGGAAGAAGAACTCCAGCAACTCGCGGTAGGAGGTCTTCTCGGGGTCAAAGGTGATCTCGATCCCTTCGGCATGGGTGCCGTGGTTGCGGTAGGTCGCATTGGGCACGTCACCGCCTGTATAACCCACACGGGTTGAGACGACGCCAAGACGGCGACGGATCAAATCCTGCATGCCCCAGAAACAGCCGCCGGCCAGTACTGCGCGTTCGGTTGTCATGTCACATTCTCCACTTGGTTAAGGTACTCGCCATAGCCTTCAGCTTCCATGTCGTCGCGGTGGATGAAGCGTAGGGAGGCGGAGTTGATGCAATAGCGCAGCCCGCCCCGGTCCGGCGGGCCATCGGGGAAGACGTGGCCGAGGTGGCTGTCGCCGTGCTTGCTGCGCACTTCAGTGCGCACCATCCCGAGCGTGGCGTCTTGCAGCTCTTCGACATAGGCAGGCTCGATGGGCTTGGTGAAGCTCGGCCAACCGCAGCCGCTCTCGTATTTGTCACCGCTGGCAAACAGTGGCTCGCCCGAGACGATGTCGACATAAATGCCCGGCTCTTTGTTGCTCAGGTATTTGCCGGTTCCGGGGCGTTCAGTGCCGCTGCGTTGCGTGACGTGGAACTCTTCGGCGCTGAGGGCGTCGATCGCGGCGGTGGTTTTCTCGTAATGGGGCATGGCGTCCTCCAGTTATGGGCTTGGCCTATTAGATGGGGTGTGGCCGCGAAATTCAAAGGGTTTGAGGCTCACACTGGCGTTACGTCTTGCGCTGGCGAGAGACTTGGACGGCAAGGATGCCACCCGCGATGATCGCCACGCCAAGGATGTCACGGGGCCCGAGGGTTTCGCCCAGTAACAGAGCCGCAATGGCCACGCCGAAGAACGGGTTGAGGAAGTGAAATGTCGCCGCCCGGGTGGCGCCGATGCGGTTCACGAGCCAGAACCAAACCACGGTGGCGGCAAGGCCCGGGACCAGGCAGGTATAGGCGAAGGCGAGCGTGAGGCGCAGGCTGGGGTCGATGCGCGGTGTTTCGAACAAAAGGGTCGCGATGGTAAGGGCGACGCAGCCGACGAGCATTTGTAGGCCGACGATCATGAGGAAATTCCCGCCCGAGGTGGCGCCGCGCACAAGCAGGGTTGCGGCGGTGAGGGCCACCACGCCGATGGCGCAGAGGATGAGGCCGTAAAGGTCAACCTGGCCGCCGAGCCGTGCGCCCATGATAATCGCCACGCCGACAACACCCGCCAGCAGCCCGGCCACCCCGAGGGGGCGGAGCTTTTCACCGAGGAAAGCCCAAGCGGCAAAACCAACAAGCAACGGCATGGTTGAGGCGATGATCGCGGCGAGGGAGGCTTCAATCGTTTGCATCGCGATGAAGTTCAGCCCGAGGTAGACCGCGTTTTGCAACACACCAAAGATGATCGTCGCGCGCCATTGGGCGGGGGTGAGCCGCCAGCTTTGCCCCAAAGCCAGCGCGATGCCGACGCCGATGAGTCCAGAGATCAGGTAGCGCAGGGAGAGGGCTAGGAGGGGCGAGGCATCCATCACGATGATCCGCGCCGAGGTGAAGGCCGAGGACCACATAACGGCAAAGGCCAGCCCCATGAGAATTGCGCGTATGTCCATGAGATGCCCCCTGTTCTGAACTTGCTAAGCAATGGCTGGTTTGCGGGGGGAGGACAAGATGGGTTTGGTGGGCTATCATAGTGGGCAGGAATGCCCGACCCTCAAGCAAACCACCCCGGCTCGGAATCAAGCCGCAGGCGCCGGGCCATCGCCTGCCCGGCCGTCACGCCAAAGGCGTGCCGATATTATTCTGGCGCACCTTTGGTGCGACCGGGTAGGCGATTTAGTAAGGCTGGTTGGAACTTCGCGAAGTCACATCATGGCTGCACCATAAAGTGGTACGAAGCGATGTCGGATCGCCGACCCGCGGGCAGGCGATGGCCCTCGGGTCACAAATTCACAGGCTCAGAGCAATGCAGCGCGTTGGTTATGGCCGCAGCTGAGTTGGGTATCAAGACGTAGGCGCTTTCCCTCATTTCTCTCCAACGAAAAAGGGCCGCCGGAGGGCGACCCTTTCGCAAACATTCAGCCAGTGGCTTACTCGTTTACGCTGTCCTTCAGCGCCTTCGCGATGGTCATCTTGACCACTTTGTCGGCGTCTTTCTTGAACTGCTCGCCCGTGGCGGGGTTGCGGACCATCCGCTCGGGGCGCTCACGGCAATAGATTTTGCCAACGCCCGGCAGGGTCACGGCACCGCCAGCGGACACTTCACGGGTGATCAGGTTGCAAACGGCGTCGAGCGCTGCGCCTGCGGATTTCTTGTCTGTGTCCATCTCTTCTGCCAGAGCGGCGACGAGCTGGGTCTTGGTCATCGGTTTTGCCATTTTATTCTCCTTAGACTGCCCGCTTTTTAGGGCCTCATGGCCGGAATGTAACGGTATGTTGTGGGATAACACAACGAATTGTGGCAGCCTAAACGTGAAAACATGCGATTTTCCGCTGTTTTTACCCCTACAGGAACGCAGTTTCGTCAAAGGAGCGCAATTTCCGGCTGTGGATCCGCTCTAGCGGCATCCGCCGCAGCAGTTCCATGGCGCGAATGCCGATCATCAGATGGCGCGCAACTTGGGTTTTATAGAAGTCCGAAGCCATGCCGGGCAGTTTTAACTCACCGTGCAGCGGTTTGTCTGACACACAAAGCAGCGTGCCGTAGGGCACCCGGAAACGGTAGCCATTGGCGGCTATGGTGGCGCTTTCCATATCCAGCGCCACGGCGCGCGATTGGCTGAGACGCTGCACAGGGCCGCTCTGGTCGCGCAGCTCCCAGTTGCGGTTGTCGATGGTGGCGACGGTGCCGGTCCGCATGATGCGTTTTAGCTCGTAGCCTTCAAGCTGCGTGACCTGCGCCACCGATTGCTCTAGCGCGATCTGAATTTCGGCCAGCGCCGGGATCGGCACCCAGACGGGCAGATCGTCGTCGAGCACATGGTCTTCGCGCAGGTAGCCGTGGGCTAGAACGAAATCGCCCAGAGCCTGCGTGTTGCGCAGCCCGGCACAGTGACCAACCATCAGCCACGCATGGGGGCGCAGCACGGCAATATGGTCCGTAGCCGTTTTCGCGTTGGACGGCCCGACACCGATATTCACCAGCGTGATGCCCGAGCCGTCGGCGCGCTTGAGGTGATAGGTCGGCATCTGCGGGGTCTTCAGGGTCTCCGCCAAAGGCGCATCGGGGTCGGTAATCTCGGCGTTGCCGGTTGAGACAAAGGCGGTATAGCCGCTTTCAGGGTCGCGCAGCATTTCGCGGGCGTATTGTTCGAATTCGGTCACATAGAACTGGTAGTTCGTGAACAGCACATGGGTCTGGAAATGCTCTGGGTCCGTGGCCGTGTAATGCGCCAGCCGCGCGAGGGAGTAATCGACCCGCTGCGCGGTGAAGGGCGCGAGCGGGCGCACGTCGTCCACAGGCACATAGGTGCCGTTGACGATATCGTCGTTGGTGGTGCTGAGGTCTGGTACGTCAAAGACATCGCGCAGGGTGAAATCGGCGGCCCCTTCTTGGGGCACGTTCAGCGCATTATCACCCGACATGGCGAAATGCACCGGAATCGGCGTGGTGGAAGGGCCAACGATCACCGGCTGGTCGTGGTTTTCGATCAACAGGCCGATCTGCTGGATCAGATAGTTCCGAAAGAGGTCAGGCCGGGTGATCGTCGCCGCGAATGTGCCGGGCGAAGACACATGGCCGAAAGACAGCCGCGTATCGACATGGGCATAAGACGACGTACGAAACCGCAGTTCGGGATAAAAGGCACGCACGCGGGCATCTGGGGCCGAAGTCTCCATCGCTTTGGCAAATGCGTCATGCAGAAAGGTGGTCGCCTGCTGATAAAGTTCGGTCAGCCGGTCCACCGCAGCGGTCGCATCGCGGAAGCTTTCTGGGTTCGGGGTATCTGGCGTGAGGATCGTGGTCATGTTTGCGGCTCTAACAATGGAATGATTTCAAACTTCTGCACGTCGACCAGCCCAAGGTCCGAGATCCGCAGTTCAGGGATCACCACGAGGGCCAGCAGCGAGTGCTGCATATAGGCGTTGTTCAACTTGCAGCCACAGTCGACCATCGCTTGCACAAGGGCATCAGCATCGGCAGCGACCTGCGCCGCGGGGCGGTCGGACATCAGCCCGGCGATAGGCAAGGCGACAAGCGCCAGTTCTTCGCCGTCGCGGAAGATGGTGATGCCACCCCCGACCTCGCGCAGCCGGTTCGCGGCCAGCGCCATCTGCTCGGCATCGGTGCCCACAACAATCATATGGTGGCTATCATGCGCCACGGTGGAGGCCATCGCCATGCGGCCTTCATAGCCAAAACCAGAGACGAAAGCGTTGGTCACCGTACCCGTCGCGCGGTGGCGTTCGACCAGCGCGATCTGGCAGACTTCGCCAGTGGCTTGCACGCGGCCTTCGGTGACAGGCAGTTCGAACTTCAGCGCGCGTGTGGGGGCTTGGTTCTCGACCACGCCGATGACATTCGCGGTGACGGCATTGACGCCTTCGGGGGCTGCGATGTCAAAATCATCGGCGGCCAGATCGCGTGCCATATTGACGGTGCTGCGTGCCATATCGGGCCAGTCGAAATGCGGACAGTCGACGAGACATTTGCCGTCTTCCGCGACAACCGCGCCACGGGCAATGACCATCTCGACGGGCAGGGTCTTGAGGTCGGACGACAGAATCACATCTGCGCGGCGGCCCGGTGTCAGCGAACCAATCTCACGCTCTAACCCGAAATGCGTTGCGGTGTTGATCGTCGCCATTTGCAAGGCAACCAACGGATCACAGCCGCAATCAATGGCATGACGCACCACGCGGTTCATATGCCCCTCGTTCGTGATGGTGCCTGAGTGGCTGTCATCCGTACAAAGGATCATATTGCGCGGATCGAGCCCCTTTTCGGTGATCGCGGTGATCTGGGTTTTCACGTCATACCACGCGGACCCTAACCGGATCATCGAACGCATCCCCTGCCGCATCCGCGCCACGGCGTCGGCCTCGCAGGTGCCCTCGTGGTCATCGGCCGGGCCGCCCGCCACATAGGCGGCAAAGGCGGGCCCAAGGTCGGGCGAGGCGTAATGCCCGCCGACGGTTTTGTTCGCGCGTTGAGTCGCCGCGATCTCGGCCAGCATCTGCGGGTCGGCGTTGCTGACGCCGGGAAAGTTCATCATCTCGCCCAAACCGATAATGCCGGGCCATGCCATCGCCTCGGCGACATCCTCGGCGCTGATCTCGAACCCCGTCGTTTCCAGCCCCGGTGCCGAAGGCGCACAGGAGGGCATTTGCGTGAAGATATTGATGGGCTGCATCAGCGCTTCGTCATGCATCATCCGCACGCCGTTTAGCCCCAGCACATTGGCGATCTCATGCGGGTCGGTGAAGGCCGATGTCGTGCCATGCGGGATCACCGCGCGGGCGAATTCCGCCGGGGTAAGCATGGTCGATTCAATATGCATATGCCCGTCGCAGAGACCGGGGATCATATAGCGACCGTTCGCTTCGATGATCTGGGTGCTATCACCCCGGCAATGACTGGCATCCGGCCCAACAAAGGCGATGCGCCCGGCAGCGATGGCGATGTCATGGTCGGGCAGGCATTCGCGGGTGTGCACATTAACCCAGATGCCGCCGGTGATGATCGTGTCAGCAGCGCGCCGTCCGGCGGCGACATCGACCAATTGTGTGGCCACATCGGGCCAAGAGGGGAATGTTTTATCTGTCATGGCCAAAGGTGCCATAGGGGCGGGGGAGGTTCAAGCGGGCGGGCAGCATGAAAAGGCACAGGATGTTGCCAGAGCGCGCCGCTTGCGGCTAACTGTGGGCCAAGGCAATGACGGGACTGTCGGATGAATTTTCTCTTTGTGCATCAGAACATGCCCGGTCAGTACCGGGAGTTGGTGCAATGGTTGGCCAAAGCGGGCGGGCATCGGATCTATTTCCTCACCCAACGTCAAAACGCGCCGAAACTGTTGGGGGTTGAAACCCGCGTCTACCGTCCGCATCACCGGCCCGACGCCAAAGCTTATGGCCTGTCCAGCGTTTGGGAAGAGGCCGCAGGCAGTGGATTTGGGGCCGTCGCTGCCGCGCAGCAGATCGAAAAGAAAGAAGGCTTTCGCCCCGATATTATCATCGGCCACGTTGGTTGGGGGGAGCTTAGTTTCTTCAAACAGCTTTGGCCCGATGTGCCGATTATCGGCTATTTCGAATATTACTATAACATGACCGGCGGCATGGTGGGGTTCGACCCTGCCGAGAAAGTCACGGCCCATGCGCCCTATCTGAACCACGCGCGCAATCTTGTGCCGCTGGCGAATATCGAAACCGTTGATCTTGGACATTGCCCGACCTATTGGCAGCGCGACCGTTTCCCCGAAAGCTTTCACCGCAAGCTTTATGTCTGCCACGACGGTATCCGCACCGATCAACTGTTGCCGGACCCAAAGGTCAGCCTGCAGTTAGGCCGTTTGGCGCACCCCGTCACGCGCGACGATGAGATCGTGACCTATGTGGCGCGCAATCTGGAGAAGACGCGGGGCTTTCACACGATGATGCGCGCCTTGCCGCGTATCCTGGCCGAGCGGCCCAAGGCGCGGGTGGTGATCGTCGGCGGCGATGACGTGTCCTACGGCAAGCAAAGCGACCATCCCGGCGGGCTGCGGGGGGAAATGTCGGCGGAATTGGGCGATAGGGTTGATTGGGAGCGGGTGCATTTTGTTGGCAAAGTGCCTTACCCCGATTTCAAGAAACTCGTACAGATCAGCCGCTGTCACATCTACCTGACAATGCCCTTTGTTCTGTCGTGGTCGCTGCTCGAAGCCATGTCGATGCAGGCAACGATCGTGGCGTCCGATGTGGCCCCGGTCCGCGAAGCGGTGACCCATGGAGAGACCGGGCTGCTGGTGGATTTCTTTGACCCTGATCCGCTGGCTGCTCAAGTGGTTGAGGTTCTGGCCAATCCGCAGGACCACGCGCATCTTGGCCCCGCGGCACGAGCGCATGTGGTCGAAAACTACGATTTTCTGACACGCTGCCTGCCCGAGCACCTCGCACGGATTAATGCGCTCGTGCTCGAGAGTAAGCGGCTCAGCTAAAGCTCAGTTTCAGAGGCTTCCAGCGGACCTCACAAGGCCGAAGATCGATCCAACAAGGCCAAGGATGGTGCGTGTGTCCGACAGCGGGCTTTCGGTCGCGAGCACCAGATCGCCAGATTGAATATGGAAATTCCGTGCCGAGAAAAGCCCGTCAGAGGTGGTCAGATCCAATGTGAAGACCACCCGCGTGCGGCGTGGGCCGCGCACATCGGCGCTGACCGCGCTTGCCGGATATTCACGCAGGATCAAAATGCCCTCTGGGTCGGCGCGCTTCTCGTTCACCCCGCCGATGATCGCCAGTGCATCCAAGGCCGAAACGTCGTCGCGGTTGAAAGGAAACTGCGCTTCGCGTCCAGCTGCACCCAACGACAAGAAATAGCGGCGATCTTTTTCAATGATAAGTTTGTCGCCGCCGATCAGACGGGTGTCGAGGCTTGGGTTCTCGTAAAGTCGGTCGATTGAGGTGGTATAGATATTGGCACCACGGACCAATTTGACCTGTGGATTCTCGATGCTGCTTTGCACCCCGCCGCCTGCGGAGATTGCCGAGAGGACCGAAAAGTTATTGTCCGGCATTAGGATGTTGCCGGGGGTGTTCACGCCACCGACAAGGTCAATTGAGTTGCCACGGCCTTCGGTCATGGCCAGTTGGACCTGGGCCGAAGGGACAATCGTCTCAAGCCGTCGCTGAAGCAGTTGACGTGCTGAGTCTGGGGTCCGGCCAGACACCTGAATCTTGCCAATATAAGGCATAAAGATCGTCCCACTTTCAGAGACGCGAAGCCCTGGCAGTGTGGCTACCTGCTGCGCCGGCGACGTCAGCAGCGAGTTGTCACCGCTGTCCCATACCAGTACGTCCAGTCGGTCGCCGGGACGAATTACTTGGGCGTTCGAACCTTGGCTGGCACCGATCCAGCCATAACGCGTTTCGCCGTTACGGGGCCATTGGGCAATGCTTGGCAAGAAAGCACTGGTGACCGGATAGACAGCAATATCCGCATCCGGCGCGGCCGCCTCCTTGGTGACCTCTTTCTGGATCGCCGCGCCGCGGGGCAGATTGCTACAAGCCGCGAGCGATAGTGCCATCAGGGCCGAAAGGAAAAGCTTGCTCAGGTGCTTCATAAGGTGCGCAATCGCCTTTTGGTGTTTCGCCGGTGAACCGGGGTACCTATACCTATATGCAGCGTAAATTGGCGTGTTGCAAAGGATGTTGTACCCCCGGCCCCCATCCGAAAATCTAGTCCTGCAGGATAATGACTGAACCCATGGCGTCAATATTATCAAATGGCAGTGTGATTCCGAATGGCGCTTGGGAATTTGACGGGGTTCTGCTGCTCGGCGCGACGGGCCGTTTGGGCGGTATGTTGCGCCGTCATTGGCCCGTGCCGAAAATGCTGCGCAGCCAATCGCGACAGCCCCGTCCAGAATTTAGTCAATTTGATCTGCCAGCCATTGGGGAGCGGCCCTGTGATGCTGCTGTTGCTGCCGCCCAAGGGGCGCGGGCGATCATCTGTTTGGCAGGGGTGACCCCGGCGCGGGCGGCGGGGACTGGGGCCGCAATGCGTGATAACGTTGACCTCGCCCTCGCCGGCTTGCGATTGGCGGAGGCTGCTGCTGTCCCCCGTTTTTTCGCGGTCTCATCAGCGGCGGTCTATGGCGCGGGCCAAGGCTCGCTTACCGAAGATGTGACCTGCACGCCGCTCTCAGACTACGGTCGACAAAAACTTGCCATGGAGCAGGCGGTGCTTCAAGTGCGCGCTGAAGCGGCCGTAACCGTGCTGCGGATTGGCAATGTCGCCGGGGCCGACGCGATCCTTGGCGACTGGCACCCGGACATGCAGATTGATCAGTTCCCAGATGGCTGCACGCCAAGCCGCAGCTATATTGGGCCGGTCACCTTGGCGCGCGTGTTGCATCAGCTGTGTACGGGGGGCGATCTGCCGCCGATTCTAAACATTGGGGCCCCCGGCGCGGTGCAGATGGGGGCGCTGCTTGATGCGGCGGGGTTGGATTGGCAGCCCAAACCGGCATCCGCCGCCGCCATTCCGGAAGTGCGGCTTGATACGAATGCACTTGAATGCCATTTCAATTTTGCGCCAGAAAATCAAACGCCCGTCGGACTGGTAGGTGAATGGCAGCAGGATATGAACAAACAATGAAGACCCTTCTATGACGTGGCGCAAACGCATCTTCGATCTGTTCTTTGCGAGCCTGCTTCTCATCGTCGTTGCACCAATCCTGTTGGGGTTGCTGGTTTGGCTCATGGTGAAAGAAGGGCGGCCTTTGTTCCATGTGGCTGAGCGGATGAAAACGCCTGAGCAAAGCTTTGACCTTTGGAAGCTGCGGACGATGACCGCGGTGGAGGAAGATCAAGGCGTGTCGGGCGGAAACAAAAGCGCGCGGATCACCCCCACCGGCGCATGGCTGCGGGCGCGGCGTTTGGATGAGTTTCCGCAGATTTGGAACATCCTGCGCGGCGATCTCAGCTTTGTAGGGCCCCGACCACCGCTGCGCGAATATGTGGAACGTTTCCCCGATATCTATGCCGAAGTCCTAAAATCCCGACCCGGTGTCACCGGGCTGGCAACGATCCGTTTTCATAAACATGAAGAGCGGCTTCTTTCGCGCTGCGAAACACCGGAGGAGACGGATCGGGTCTATAGCCTTGTCTGCGTGCCACGCAAGGCCAAGCTTGATCTGATCTACCAACGCAACCAAAGCGCCTGTTACGACTTTGATCTGGTGTTTCAGACAATTGGAAATTTGTTCAAGCGGGGATGACGCCACGGTGAGATTTTGCCGCGTCTCTGGTCACAAAAGTTAAATAAATGGTTTTTTCAAGGAATCCATGGCATTGTGTGCTGCATGATTAAGCAGTGAAAGATTGGTTGGCATCTATGTTGCGCACAGCTGGTGCTTTTGGTGCTTAAAGCTATGCGTTGAGGGCTGCATGGACGCGAGGCAATCGATGCGCGCTCAGAGCGCTGTGCGCTTGCTGAAATAGTCGCAATCAAGGGAACGGCGCATGTTGAGCATTATCAAGTCGCTGACCAAACGGCAAAAGCGCGTGATCATGCTGACGCTGGATTCCCTCCTCATTATCTTGGCAGCGATCTTTGCCCTTGTGGTGCGCGGACTGCCCGAACATTTCCTCGATACCTTGGTCGGCTATGCTCCGATTTTGCCGGCTACGCTGATTGCCGGTGTATTCGTGTCGATCCGGCTGGGTGTCTGTAGCACGCAGTTAAACGCTTATGAGACCGCGGCAGTCGGTAGTACGGCAATATTGGCGGCCATCCTGTCTGCCGTTTCGCTGCTTACAGCGTCCCTATTGACGCTTGATTTTCCAATCGGCGTGCATTTCATGTTCGGGGCGATATTCTTCTCACTGGTGGTGCTTTCGCGGGTGATCTTGCTGCACGTTGTGCTGCAGATTTATCGCTTGGGCGACGCGCGCTGTCGGGTCTTGATCTACGGCGCGGGCACCACGGGCACGCAGTTGGTCTCAGCGCTGCGTGGGCATGAATTTATTGAGCCGATTGCCTTCGTAGATGACAATATCGCCCTACAGGGCCTCAACGTTTCAAAGCTTCCGGTTTATTCTCCATTGGGGATTGCTGAGCTGGTCATCGAAAAGCAAATCGACCGCGTGTTGCTGGCCGTGCCCTCGCTGAGCACCCCAAAACAGGCGCAGATCGCCCGGCGGTTGGAAAAGCTGGGGCTTGAAGTGCAGACCCTTCCTTCATTTGCCCAGTTGATCGGCGAAGAAGCCTTGGTCGACAAACTTTCGCCCGTGTCACCGCGCCGCTTCTTGAACCGGGATGAAATCGCCCCCCAGATCGGTGAGGGGGTAGCCAGCTATGCTGATAAGGTGGTTTTCGTCTCTGGCGCGGGCGGATCGATCGGGTCTGAACTCTGCCGTCAGGTGCTGCTCTGCCGTCCGACCAAACTGGTGCTTTTTGAGCTGAGCGAGCTGGCGCTGTATAACGCCGACATGGAGATCCGTCAGCTCGCTGAGGGCAGCGATATTGAAATCGTATCGGTTTTGGGCACCGTAACGGATACCCGACAACTGCGCAAAGTGTTGTCGCATCATAAGGTAAACGTGATCCTCCATGCAGCAGCCTATAAACATGTCCCACTGGTCGAGGCGAACCCGCTATCGGGATTGGTGAACAATGTGCTGGGCACGCAGGCCTTGGCCGAACAGGCCGCCCGCGCGGGAGTTGAGCGCTTCATCTTCATCTCCACCGACAAGGCCGTGCGCCCGACCAATATCATGGGTGGGTCCAAGCGGCTTGCAGAACTCGTCATTCAGGATATGGCGCGGAAATATGGCGGTGAGGGCGGTGTTATCTTTTCCATGGTGCGCTTTGGCAATGTGCTGGGCTCTTCCGGGTCTGTCGTGCCTCTTTTCCAAGAGCAGGTCAGCCGCGGTGGGCCATTGACTGTCACAGACCGTGGCGTGGCGCGATACTTTATGACTGTCGAAGAGGCTGTGCGTTTGGTGTTGCAGGCCGGGTCGTTGGCGCAGGGGGGGGAAGTCTTTGTCTTGGACATGGGCAAACCTGTGCCCATCGTCAAGCTGGCGCGGCAGGTGATCGAAACTGCCGGATACACCGTGCGGGATGAAAACAACCCCGATGGCGATATCGAGATTGAGATCACCGGCCTGCGCCCCGGCGAGAAGATGATCGAAGAATTGACGCTGAGCGGTGTGCTTATCAATACGGCCCATCCGAAGATTTACTCTGCCCGCGAAGATGGGTTGAACGAACTTGAGATTGCGTCGGTTCTGCGGGAGCTACGCGAGGCGCTTGTCGCCAATGACGAGGGTCTTGCCCGTCAGGTGGTCTATCGCTGGGTCGAAGGCTTCGCAGCGCCAGAGGTGCTGAGGAAATCCTCCTGACCGAGCGGCTAAATGTCACGATATTGCCGCTGTTCTAAGATGTGGCAGATCAGCATTAAGGCAGAGATTGTCACTATTGCAGGCGAAGGACTGCTCGTGGATCAGCGGACGAAAACGTTAATACGTAAGCTGCGCAATGGCCCTGTGGTACCGTTACTGATGGCGGGGGGCGGCACTGCCCGGCGTTGCATCGGCCGACCCAACCTACAACATCTTTGAATTCCCCGACCGACCGTCATTGAACTTCTACGGCTCGCCGGGCTTGGTCGCCATGCCCGCCGCCCATGCGCTGCCGGATGGGCAGATCGCGATTGGCGTATCAGACTTTGCTGGAATGACCCGGAACACGATCACCTTTCAAGCAACGCCACGCCTGTCGGCGAGTTTTCGGTATGTTGAGGTGCGTGATTGGAACGATTAAATTCACCGCTTGGTGCTTGTGATCAAAGCCCGCGCGGGCCACTTTGGCGGCATGGATAAAACGCTTCTTTCACTCGGCCACGGCTATAGCGCCCGCGCGCTGGCCACGCGGCTGATCCCGCAAGGCTGGCGCATCATTGGCACCACCCGCAGCCCCGATAAACTGGCCGAGATCGCCGCGACGGGGGTTGAGCCGATGCTCTGGCCCGGGAATGATTTAACCCCGCTTTTGCGAGAGGTGCCCAACCTATTGGTCTCTGCCGGGCCGGGGCAGGAGGGTGACCCGGTTCTACTGGAGTTGCAGGATGAGATTGCCGCCGCCGCGCCGCATCTGCGGTGGGTCGGCTATCTGTCGACCACCGGGGTCTACGGCGATCACGGCGGCGATTGGGTGGATGAAACCACGCCACTCGCGCCCTCGACCCGGCGCGGTGCAGCGCGGGTACAGGCCGAGGCCGCTTGGGCCGCAATCCCGGACCTGCCGCTGCACATCTTCCGTCTGGCGGGCATCTACGGCCCCGGTCGCGGGCCCTTTGCCAAGGTGCGCAAAGGCACGGCGCGGCGCATCATCAAAGAGGGCCAAGTCTTTTCGCGCATCCATGTGGAGGACATCGCACAGGCGTTGGAACTGTCTTTAGCCACACCGCAACCGGGCGCGGTCTATAACCTCTGTGATGATGATCCCGCCCCGCCGCAGGACGTGATCGGCCATGCCGCCGAGCTTTTGGGCCTGCCGTTGCCTCCGGCTGTTGATTTTAACGAGGCTGAGATGACCCCTATGGCGCGCAGCTTTTATGCGGAGAGCAAGAAGGTGCGGAACGATCACGCTAAGGCCGCGTTGGGCTGGCAACCGATCTATCCCGACTACCGCTCTGGTCTGGCCGCTCTCTTGAGGTCAGAAGGCTGAACCCGAGGCCATTCATGCGTCAAGACGAACACACGTTGGCCTATCTGTTGGATAGTATGGATCGCGCAGCAGAGAATGAAACGGTGTCGATCAACGATGTGCTGCATGAGATCGGCGACCGTTCCGTCACACCGCTGATCCTCATCGTTGCGCTTCTGCTGGTCTCGCCCCTGTCGGGCATTCCCGGAGTCTCGACACTCGCGGCGGTGACGATCATCCTACTGGCGGTGCAGGCTGTCACGGGTCAGCGCAGGCTTTGGCTGCCGCAGTTTCTTTTGCGCCGTGAGGTGGCGGGTCACCGGTTGAACGGTTGCGTGCGTTTTCTGCGCCGTCCTTGCGCCTTTGTCGATGGGCGCTGCAAGCCGCGTCTTCAGGTTCTCACCACCGGCCCGATGCGTTTCATCACCCTCCTCGTCGTCACGATCATTCCGCTCGGCTGGCCCTTCATGGAGGTGCTGCCGATGGTGTCGTCCATCGGCGCTGCCACCGTGGCGCTGCTGGTCTTCGGCCTATTCACCCGCGATGGGCTGTTTGTGCTTTTGGGCTATCTCTGCGTGGCAATCACGCTGATCGCGGGCGGCCTGCTGGTGATGACCGCAACCAGTTAGGCACGCTGCGCGTCCAGATCCCCAATGCCAAGCACGTCCAGCACCTTGGCGGTGATCTGTTCGGCGTTCATGCCCGCAACCGCATACATATCCGCCGGATTGGCCTGATCAATAAAGATGTCAGGCAGCACCATGGAGCGGAATTTCAGACCCTTATCAAAGACGGCCTCATCGGCAAGCAGTTGCGCCACATGGCTGCCAAAGCCGCCCACAGCACCCTCTTCGATGGTGATCAGCGCCTCATGTTCCTCGGCCAGTTTAAGGATCATGTCCCGGTCGAGCGGCTTGGCGAAACGGGCGTCAGCGATGGTGGGGGTGATACCTTTGGCACTGAGGGCTTCGGCGGCCTTTTCGACCTCCTCCAACCGTGTGCCAAAGGATAAAAGCGCGACCTTGCTGCCTTCGGAAATAATCCGGCCCTTGCCGATTTCCAGCGGCGTGCCGCGCTCGGGCATCTCAACACCCCGACCTTCGCCACGCGGATAGCGGAAGGCGATGGGACCCTCGTCATGCGCAGCGGCGGTGGCGACCATGTGGCGCAACTCGGCCTCATCGGCGGCGGCCATGACCACGAAACCGGGCAAGTTGGCGAGGAAAGCCACATCAAATGCGCCTGCGTGGGTTGGCCCGTCAGCGCCGACCAATCCGGCGCGGTCGATGGCGAAGCGCACGGGCAGACGCTGGATCGCGACGTCATGCACGACTTGGTCATAGCCGCGCTGCAGGAAGGTCGAATACATCGCGCAGAAGGGTTTCATCCCCGCCGCCGCAAGCCCCGCGCAGAAGGTCACGCCGTGCTGCTCGGCGATGCCCACGTCAAAGCAGCGGCTGGGGTAGCGTTCGGCAAAAAGGTCGAGCCCAGTGCCGTCGGGCATCGCGGCGGTCACGGCGCAGATTTTGTCGTCCTCGGCGGCCTCAGTCAGCAGGCTGTCGGCGAAAACGCGGGTGTAGCTGGGCGCGTTGGAGGGCGATTTCTTTTGCTCGCCCGTCACGACGTTGAACTTGGCCGTGGCATGGCCCCGGTCGCGTGCCGCTTCGGCGGGGCCATAGCCCTTGCCCTTTTGAGTCTGGATGTGGATCAAGATCGGCCCAGTGGCGCGTTGTTGCACAGTGCGCAGCACCGGCAGAAGCTGGTCCATGTCATGTCCGTTGATTGGCCCGAGATAGGAAAACCCGAGGTTCTCGAACAAGGTGCCGCCGACGGCCATGCCTTTAAGCATGTCTTTGGCGCGTTTCGCGCCTTCGCGGAAGGGTTCGGGCAGCAGGCTCACCGCGCCTTTGGCGGCGGCTTTGAAATCTTGGAACGGCGCTTCGGCATAGAGGCGACTGAGGTAAGAGGACATCGCGCCCACGGGTGGGGCGATGGACATCTCATTGTCGTTGAGGATCACGATCAGACGCTTTTTGAGGTCGCCCGCATTGTTGAGCGCTTCATAGGCCATGCCCGCGCTCATCGCGCCATCACCGATCACGGCAATCGCATCGCCCAAACCCTCGGGGATCACGCCGCCCAGATCACGGCCCACGGCAAAACCCAGAGCCGCAGAGATCGACGTCGAACTATGCGCCGCACCAAACGGGTCATAGGGGGACTCGCTGCGCTTGGTGAACCCGCTCAGCCCGTCCTTCATGCGCAGACTGCGAATGCGGTCACGGCGTTCGGTCAGAATTTTATGGGGATAGCACTGGTGGCTGACGTCCCAGATGATCTTGTCACGCGGGGTGTCAAAGACCGCATGCAGCGCCACGGTCAGCTCCACCACACCAAGGCCCGCGCCTAAGTGCCCGCCTGTTTCCGACACGGCCGAGATCGTCTCGGTCCGCAGTTCGCGGGCGACTTGGGTCAGCTGGGCATCGGACAGGTGTTTCAGGTCCGCGGGGCGGGTGACCTGATCAAGCAGGGGGGTGGCGGTTGTGTCACTCATCGGGGCCTCTCTGGTGCCGCATTGGCGCATGTGCCGCCCGGCTAGCTGTCGCGGGCAATAACGAAGGCGGCAGCCGCTCGCAAGCTCTGCGCCTCTTGTCCATAATCAGATAGGGCGTCACAGGCCATGTCCACCAATTCGGCGGCACGGGCTTTGGCGCCGGCCAGCCCGAGGTGGGACACGAAAGTCGCCTTGCCCGCCGCGTCGTCCTTGCCAACCGCCTTGCCAACGGTTTCCGCGTCGCCTTCGACATCGAGAATATCATCAGCGATTTGAAAGGCGAGACCGAGGTGTTTGGCATATTGGCCAAGGGCCGTGGCATCTGCCCCGGCCATGCGCGGCCCGGCCATGGCGGACCATTCGATCAGTGCGCCGGTTTTGCCGGCTTGAAGCATGGTGATTTCCGCCAGCGACAGCGGCGCGGGCGCAGTTTCCGCAGCAATGTCGAGCGCTTGGCCGCCAACCATACCGCCAACCCCTGCGGCCCCGGCAAGGCTGGTCATCAGGCTCAGGCGCGCCTCGGCGGAGCAAGGCAGATGCCCGATCAGTTCGAAAGCCAAAGTCTGCAATGCGTCGCCCGCCAACACGGCGGTCGCCTCATCCCACTTCCGGTGCACGGTCGGCTGGCCGCGGCGCAGATCGTCGTCGTCCATGCAGGGCAGATCGTCATGCACCAGCGAATAGGCATGCAGCGCCTCGATCGCGCCCGCTGCCGGGGCGGCCATGCCGGGGGCGATACCGTGGAGCCGAGCAGATTCGATCACGAGAAAGCCACGCAGCCCCTTGCCGCCCGTGCAGGCATAGAGCATCGCCTCGGCCACCGGGCCTTTATGCGCGCTCAGCGCCGCTTCGATCTGCGCCTGAGCGAGGTCGCGGGCGTGGGTCAGTGCCTCGGCCAAGGGACGGGGGGTGGACTGTAAGGTCATGCGGGCTGTCAAAGTCCTTCGACGGGTTTCAGCCCATTTGGGTTGCCATCGCCATCAAGAGTGATCGCGGCGACCTTTTCTTCGGCTTCTTTTAGCTTGGCCTCGCAGCGCGCCTTCAGCTTGGCCCCCCGCTCATAAAGCGCGATGCTTTCGTCGAGCGCGACATTGCCGTTTTCAAGCTGGCTCAGCACTTTTTCAAGCTCGGCCATGGCGGTCTCAAAATTCATCTCTTCTACGGGTGTGTCAGACATTGCGCGCCTCATGTGTCAGAATTTCGCGCGACAATAGAACTTCGCGCCGCGCATTGCCAGCGGGCTGGCCTCATGAATTTTACCTATCTGTTCCGCAGACGGGCGGGTCAGTCCGGGGCCAGCATATAGCCCGCGCCGCGCACGGTTTGCAGGTATTGCGGCTGTTTCGGATCGCTCTCGATCTTGCGTCTTAACCGGGTAATCTGCACATCCACCGCGCGTTCCTGCGCTTGCCCCCGATCGCGGCCCAGTTCTTCAACGAGTTTCGCACGGCTCAGCGCGACACCGGGTTGGGCAGAGAAAATCTTCATTAGGTGCACTTCGGTGGCGGTGAGGCGCACCAGTTCGTCGCCCTGCCACATCTCGCCCCGCTCCATGTCATAACGGATCACGCCGAGCGACAGCACTTTTGGCGCGGTATCGGCGGCAGAGGTGTCAGGCATGCGGCGCAGGATCGCGTTGATGCGCAGCAGCAGCTCCTTAGGCTCGAAGGGTTTGGGCAGATAGTCGTCTGCCCCCGCCTCAAGCCCTTCGATGCGGTTATCGGTCTCGCCCTTGGCGGTCAGCAGAAGGATCGGCGTTTGCAGGGTTTCGCGCAACGATCGGGTCAGTTCCATGCCGTCTTCGCCGGGCATCATCACGTCGAGCACAATCAAGTCAAACTCAAGCCCCGCCAGCACCCGCCGCGCATGGGCGGCGTCGCGTGCGGTGCTGACCAGAAAACCGTGCCGCATCAGAAATTTGCGCAGCAGGCTGCGAATCCGCTCGTCATCATCAACGACCAGCAGGTGAGCGTCCAACTCGTTCATGAAGCGCTTTCGCGGAGCCGGTCAAAGCTTTGGCGCATTTCGGGATCCATCATGGCCTCCAATACCGTTCTGAAACCGGCCACGGCGTCGGGTCCGGCGGTGCGAAAGGCCAGCCGCATGCGCGCGCGCTGCGCGTCTGAAAGCTCCTGTTCCAGCGCCCGGCCTGCGTCGGTCAGGAACAAATGCCGCTCGCGTTTGTCATTGCGGCCAACCTTGCTTTGCACCAGACCATCGGCGATCAGCGTGCGCAAGACACGGTTGAGCGATTGTTTCGTGACCCCAAGGATGTTCAGCAAGTTGTTCACCGTCGTGCCCGGTGCGCGGTTGATAAAGTGGATGGCGCGGTGATGCGCGCGGCCATAGGCCATATCGGCCAGAATCCGGTCGGGATCAGCGGTGAAACCGCGATAGGCAAAGAACATCGCCTCGATCCCCTGCCGCAGTTGTTCATCGGTCAAAAACAGCAGGCTGTCGCCGCTGCTAGGGGCCATCATCCGCCCGTCAGCCATAGTATGTCTCAATCTCTCTCGGGCCTGTTGAGGATCAGTTTACGTCAGCCTTGTTGACATTCCAATAGTGAAAGGCTATCGAATCTCGTGTTTTGCGCAATTAAATGTCTGCATATGCCGATTTTTGCGCAATTTTTGAAAAGATAGCGCGTCATTTGGGAGGGAAATACCATGGCAGGCGGATATGACAACCGAGATGGGCACATCTGGATGGATGGCAAAATGGTGGATTGGCGCGATGCCAATGTCCATATCCTGACCCATGCGATGCATTATGCGTCTTCGGTTTTCGAGGGCGAGCGCGCCTACAACGGCAAGATCTTCAAAAGCCGTGAGCATTCTGAGCGGTTAAAGCGTTCGGCTGAAATGATCGACTTTGAAATCCCCTACACGATTGACGAGATCGAAGCCGCCAAGGCCGAAGTCCTCGCCGCATCTGGTTTGCAAGACGCCTATGTGCGCGCGGTTGCCTGGCGCGGTGTGGGCGAAGACATGGGCGTCGCCTCTGCCCGCAACCCGGTGCGCTTGGCCATCGCGGCATGGGAATGGGGTGCCTATTACGGTGACGCCAAGATGAAGGGCGCCAAGCTCGACATCTCCAAGTGGAAGCGCCCCAGCCCTGAGACGATCCCAAGCCACGCCAAGGCCGCCGGTCTTTATATGATCTGCACCATGTCCAAACATGCGGCTGAGGCCAAAGGCTGTTCCGACGCCATGATGTACGACTATCGCGGCTATGTGGCCGAGGCGACGGGTGCCAATATCTTCTTCGTCAAAGATGGCGAAGTGCACACGCCGACGCCCGATTGCTTCCTCAACGGCATCACCCGTCAGACCGTGATCGGCATGTTGAAAGACAAGGGCATCACCGTCCACGAGCGTCACATCATGCCCGAAGAACTCGAAGGTTTTGAGCAGTGCTGGCTGACCGGCACCGCCGCCGAAGTGACCCCGGTGGGCCAGATCGGCGACTGGAAGTTTGAGGTCGGCGCGCTGACCCGCGAGATCGCCACCGACTATGAAAAGCTGGTGCGCAGCTAAACGCTGCCGCTGAACTTTGCCAAAGTCACGCCGCCGTCCTGCAAACCCTTGCGGACGGCGGTTGCAATTTGAACGGCCTCTGCGGTGTCACCATGCAGACAGATCGTGTCGATCCGCGTGGGGATATGTTTGCCGCTTTCGGTGATGATTGCGCCCGCTTTGACCATCTCGACCATCCGCGCGGCGGCGCGATCGGCGTCATGGATCACAGCACCCGGTTTGCTGCGGTCGACCAGCGTGGCGTCATCGTTATAGGCGCGGTCGGCAAAAATTTCTCCGGCCCATTTGCAGCCCAGTGATTTCACTGCCCGTTCCTGCGCCGTGGCGGCCAGAACCATAACGATGAGGTCAGGGGCCACGCTCAGGGCTGCTTCATAGAGGTCACGGGCCAAGCCCTCATCTTCGGACGCCATATTCGCCAGCGCCCCATGCAGTTTCAGATGCCGCACCTTGGCCCCAACGCTGCGGGCCATGCCGGTGCTTGCGGCGACTTGATAGCGGATCTGGTTCTGCAAAGTCCCCCGCGGCAGCGTCATGCGGTTGCGGCCAAACCCGGCCAGATCCATGAACCCCGGATGCGCGCCGATGCCGACACCGTTTTCCCGCGCCATGCGCATGGTGGCTGCCATCACATCCGCATCGCCCGCATGGCCACCGCAGGCGATATTGGCCGAGGTTACGACCTTCAACAGCGCCGCGTCGTCGCCCATTTTCCATGGCCCAAAGCTTTCGCCCATGTCGGCGTTAAGGTCGACGGTGGTCATGTCTTGTCCTCCTCAAAAGGGTCAGCGGTGGCCGAAACCACGCCGGAGATCAGTTGATATGCCAGCAAGTCGCGGATGCGTGCCGGATCCCGCAGCAGCAGCTGGCGGCGTTTCGGCAGGGCGGCGAGGTCGGCGCGGTGGCGAGTCTCGGCGGCGAGGGCTTCGTCAAGGTCGATGAACGCGAATTGCAGCGCCGCGCCGGGTTGGGCTTGTGCCACGATGGGCAGGTCGCAGGGGATCACGGTCCCGATACGGGGGTAGCCGCCAGTGGTCTGGCATTCGCACATCAGCACAAAGGGCGCGCCGTCACCTGTGATCTGGATGTCACCGGGGGTGATGACTTCGGAGACGATGGTGAGTTGCCCGCCGGTCGCGAAACCCTCGCCGTCATGGTCCATCCGCGCGCCCATTCGATTGGCGCGGGCATCGCGGCGGAAGGTGGTTTCGGTGAAGCGCGCGCGTGTTGCATCGTCAAAAGCGTCGGTCTGCATGGACGCCACGATGCGCACCCGCTCCGCGCCAAAACGGCTGTCGCGGGGCAGGGTCAGGTTCGTCTCGCCGCCTTTATCCGCCCCCAGCGGCAGGACCTCTCCGCTTTGAAGCAAAGCGCCGATGCCAGCGGCAAGATGGCTTGAACGCGACTCCATCACCGGCTTAACATCAAAGCCGCCCCCCACATGGAGGTAGCCATATGCCCCGTCCCGAGCGCCGCCGATGGTGAGTTTGGCCCCGGCAGGCAATAGGTGACTGGCGTTCCACGCGATCGGCTCACCGTCGATGCTGACCTGCATCTGCGCGCCGGTGAGGGCGATGCGGATGTCTTGATCGGCTTCAAAGCTGCCGCCACTGCCCGCCATTTCCAACGCGGCACAGTTTGGGTCTTGGCCCAGCAGGGCGGCCCCTTCGTGCAGGGCGGTCGGGTCCGCAGCGCCGCCATGGGTCAGACCCAAGGCGCGGTATCCGGGGCGGCCAAGGTCTTGGATGGTCATGGCAGGCCCAGCTTGGAGGATGGTCAGTGCGGCACTCATGTCAGCGCCTCCCGCTCGGCACCGCCGGTGGGATCATCGGAGATGCGATCGAATTCTTGTCGTGTGATCGACGGAAAGATCAGCTCATCACCGGGGGACAGCGGGAAGGGCATCTCGCTGCCGGGGCGGAAGGTGCGAAAGGCCGTCTGGCCAATGTGCCGCCAGCCGGTGGGGGAGGCATTGGTGAAAATGATCAACTGCCGGATCGCCATGACCAGTGACCCCGGCGGCACGGATTTTGTCAGCCCCTGCTGGCGGGGGATATCCCAATGCGGGGCCAGTTCACCCATATAGGGCTGGCCGGGGGCGAAGCCGATGGTGAGCACGCGCACGCGGGACTGCGACAGCTCTGCGATTGCCGCATCGGGGTCGAGGCCCGCCGCCTCCGCCGCCTCTTCAAGTTGCGGGGCGAGGTCGGTGCCATAGACGGTAGGCACATGCCACAGTGTGCGCCCGGCGGGCAGGGCTTCGGCAAACCAATCGCGGGTTTGGAGCAGATCGCGCAGCCGGTCGGTCATGGTGGCGATGGCGTCTTGGGAGACTTCGAACTGCACGAAAGTCGACACGAGCGAGGTGCTGGTCTCGGTCACTTCGGGCCAACCCTGTTCCTCTACCGCCGCGCGAAATGCCAGCGCGGCGCAGTTGGCGGGTTCGGACATCCTTTCAGCAAAGGTGATCAACAGGCCAGAGAGGCCAACGCTGCGGATGCGGGGCCAGTCAGTCATTGCAAAGCATCCTTTCGTAAAGGCGCGGCAGCAGCACCGGGGTTAGGTACATCGGCAGTTGCCAGCAGCCGATAAAGACCATCAGCGGGGCCAGAACCTCGGGCGGGAGTGCGACGAGGAACAGCGCGATGTTGCGGTTGCCCGCGCCGATGGCTAGCGGCCCGGCCACGGCATGCAGCGGGCCACGGCGCAGCAGTAAAAGCGCTGCGGCCTGCAACAGATAGCTTAGGGCGAAGGCCAGCACCGTCCAGACCGCCACGGCCCAAGGATCGCTGCGCAGCGCCGGGTTCAGCGCGGCCATCAACCCAACAACTATGATACAAAACGCCAGCACCGACGCCCCGTCGAGCGCTTCGATCTGGCGTGGTGTGGGGCGTGGCAGCAGAACGTGACGCAGGGCAAAGCCCAGCCCCGTCGCAGCAAGGATTACGGCCAGCAGGCGCAGCGCGGCCAAGGCGACCTCGGACGCGGGGCCAAGTTGCGGCAAAAGGGCCAGCACTGGTAACACGGTCAGCGGAAAGGCGGCGGTGCCCAAGACCATCAATTGCATCATGCGCCCAGCATCGAGCCGCAGCAACAGGGCGAGGTTGACGCTGCCCGTCAGCGCCGGTGCAGCCGAGGCCAGTGTCACCGCCAGCGCGGCGGGCGTTTGGCCCAGCCCGGCCAGTGTAAAGCCCCCAAGCAGCGTCAGCGGCAGCGCCGTCTGCAACGCCAGCACCGACGCCAGACCCCACCGCAGATCGCGCGCCGCACCGGTTGCGGCGCGGTGCCCGATCCTGAGCGCGGTGATCGTCAGCAGTGCTGCCACCATCTGCGGCAGCCAGTCCGCCAGCGCCGCCGCGAGGCTGGGCAGGGTCAAGCCAGCCAGCAGCCCGACGATCAGACAGGCCCGCGCATGGCGCGACGCCACCCTCAGGAGATACATGGGCTGTCACCGCTAAACGGGCGCGCTGCGCAGGTTCTCGGGCAGCCATGTGGCCACTTCGGGGAACCAGATCAGCACGAAGACCATAAAGACCATGATCGCAAACATAGGCAGGGCGGCCTTGGTGATATAGCCCATCTCGTGGTTGGTCATGCCTTGTAAGACAAAGAGGTTGAAGCCAATCGGCGGCGTGATCTGCGCCATCTCAACCACGACCACGACGAAGATGCCGAACCAGATCAGATCAATCCCCGCACTACGTACCATCGGCTCAACCACGGCCATGGTCAGCACGACGGACGAGATCCCATCAAGGAACATGCCCAACACGATGTAGAAGACCAACAGCGCCATCAGCAGTTCAAACCGCGAAAGCTCCATCGCCGCGATCCCATCAGCCAGCGCGCGGGGCAGGCCGGTGAAGCCCATCGACAGTTTCAGGAAAGCCGCACCCGCAAGGATCAGCGCGATCATCGCAGAGGTGCGCATCGCGCCCATCAGGCTCTCGCGGAAGCTGTGCCAGTTCAGCGAGCCTTGGAATAGCGCCAGCGTCAGTGAGCCGATCACGCCAATGGCGGCGGCCTCGGTTGCGGTGGCGAAACCCAGATACATCGACCCGATCACGACCGAGATCAGCGCAAAGACCGGCAGCAGGAAACGCGAATTGCGGAGCTTCTCGGCAAAGGTCATGTCTGTCTCAACGTCAGGGTTCCAGTCTTTCGACAGCATGCTGGTGATCGCCACATAGCCCATGAACATCAGCGCCAGCAGCAAGCCGGGCATGACACCTGCAAAGAACAGCTTGGTGATGCTTTCGTTCACCGTGACGCCATAGACGATCAGCGCCAGCGAAGGCGGGATCATCAGGCCCAGCGTGGCGGCGCCCGCCAGCGTACCGATGATCATCTTCTCAGGATAGTTGCGCGCCCGAAGCTCGGGGATCGACATCTTGCCCACGGTGGTCAGCGTCGCAGCAGAGGAGCCAGAGACAGCGGCAAAAACCGTGCAGCCGACGATATTGGTATGCACCAAGCCGCCCGGCAGCTTGGCCAGCCACGGCGAAAGTCCGCGAAACATGTCTTGAGACAATCGCGTGCGGTAAAGGATTTCGCCCATCCAGACGAAAAGCGGCAAGGCGGTCAGGGTCCAGCTAGAGGAACTGGCCCAGATGGTGGTGATCATCGCGTCGCCAACAGGGCGCGTGGTGAACAATTCCATCCCGACCCAGGCAACACCCATCAGGGCCAGCCCGACCCAGACACCAGTGCCGAGCAGGAAGAACAGGACGATCAGAAACAGGACAATGGCGTAAATCTCGGTCATGGCGTCATTCCCCGAAGCTTTGATCGACAAGATCACGGGTGACGCGGTGGTCGCCCTTAAAGATGAGATGCAAAAGGTTGTCTGTCAGCGCGATCGCCAGAATCCCGCCGCCGATCACCATGACGGATTGCGGAATCCACAGCGCGGTGGCGTCTTGGTCTTGGCTGACCTCGTTGAACTTCCACGACCAGTAGACGAACCAATAGGCGTAATAAGTGAAGTACCACGCGACCGCGGCGGCCACGGCGAAACACCAGATATCCAGCAGCCGACGGCCCTTATCACTGAGCGCATTCACAAGGATCGACACGCGGATATGTGAGCCACGGTTGAGCGCGTTTGCAAAGGCAAGGAAACTGGCCCCGGCCATGGCATAGCCCGCATAGCTTGCGGCGCCTGGAAAGACATTGCCGGTCCAGCGGGCGACCATCTGGGCCACGATCAGCGTAAGGATGGCGACAAGATAGACCGCCGCGAGCGCCCCCGCCCCGGTGTAAATCCCGTCCAATATATTGCGCAGCGTCTTCATCCGCCCCTCCCTAATTCATGCCCCGGCATGAGAACGGCGGCCCCGAAACAGGGCCGCCGCAAGTTGTGCGATTATTGCATCGCCTTATAGTCATCGACGATTGCTGCGCCGTCTTCGCCAGCGGCTTCAAGCCACTCTTGCGTCATTGTCTCACCCACTTCACGCAGGCCGGACATCAGCTCTTCGCTGGCCGGTTCCACGTTCATTCCGCCTTCGCGCAACCCGTCATAGGTGAACTGGGTGTAGTCCTTGGCGGCTTGCAGGCCGCGCTCTTCGGCTTCGGTCGCGCAGGTGGTGACCGCTTCTTTGTTGGCGTCAGAGACATCTGCCCAAACGTCCGCGTTCACCATCACGTAGTTGCGTGGCAGCCATGCGTCGACTTCATAGAAATGCGTCAGGCTTTCCCAGACCTTCTGGTCGTAACCGGTGGCCCCCGAGGAGATCATCGATTCAGCCACGCCCGTGGCGAAAGCTTGGCTGACTTCAGCGGCTTCAATGGTGACGGGCGACATGCCGGTCAGTTCGGCCAAACGCGCGGTGGTGTTGTTGTAGGAGCGGAACTTCACGCCCTTCATGTCTTCGACCGAGCCGACCTCTTTCTTGAAGTAGAGACCCTGGGGCGGCCATGGCACGTTATAAAGCAGGACGAGGTTTTGCTCTTCGAGCACGGCTTCGACCTTGGGCTTGGCGGCTTCCCACAGTTTCGCGCTGGCTTCGAAAGATGGGGCGAGGAACGGGATGGAGTCGAACCCGAAGACTGCGTTCTCGTTCTGGTGGCCGGAAAGCAGACGCTCGCCCAGCTGGACCTGACCGGTTTGGATCGCGCGTTTGATATCGGCCCCAGCAAAGAGCGCGCCGCCCGGATGCACGGTGATCTCAATCTCGCCGCCGGTCGCTTCGGTCACGCATTCAGCGAATTGCACGCCGTTCTCGGAGTGGAAGTTCGACGCTGAATAGGCCATCGGCATGTCCCATTTCTCGGCCGCGAAAGCGGGCATGGCGGTGCCCAGTGTCAGGGCGGTCATCGCCGCGCCGGCCATCAGTCTTGCTGTAAGTGTCATGTGGTTTCTCCCTAGTTTTTTCATAGTCGCGCTTGGCGTTATCAGTCGAAGCGCTGGGGGTGATACGGGGCAAGATCCGTGTTTGGCGGCTGCCCCGTGATCAATCCGGCGATCAGTCGGCCCGTTTTTGGCCCGCCCGTCAACCCGATGTGGTGATGCCCGAAGGCAGTATAGACCCGGCTCGTCCCAATCTGCCCTATCAGGGGCAGCGAGTCGCTGGGGGCGGGTCGGTGCCCCAGCCATTCGATCTCTTCCTCGGCGGTGAGGTTGGGAAAGGCGGCTTTGGCTTGGCGGCGCAGCAGGGCGAGCGGTGCTTTAGACGCGCCTGCCTCGAGCCCGCCGAATTCAACGATCCCGGCGCAGCGCAGGCCGTCGGCCATCGGCGTGGCGACGAATTTGCCCGCTGCCATCATGGTGGGGCGCGACGGGCCGCCTTGTGCGTCTTTGAACACGATATGATAGCCGCGTTCGGATTCCAGCGGCACGTTGATCCCCAGCTTGCGCATCAGCGGTTTTGACCAGACGCCGGTGGCCAACAGCACGTCGTCGCAGGGCAACGGGCCTTGGTCGGTCAGGACCGAGGTGACCTCTTCATCAAGGATCGTGATGTCCTGAACGTCGGCGCGTTTGATCGTGCCGCCCATCCCCTCGAACGCTTTGGCCAGAGCGCGGACATAGCCGCCGGGGTCGGCGATGAAGCCGTGGTCGGCCAGCCGGGCAACGCAGGTGATCCGCGGGCCATAGGCGGGGTCGAATTCCTGCACCGCGCCACCTTCGATGATCTCAGGCACGAAACCGGCGTCTTTGCGCAGCGCCCACGTATAGGCTTCGGCATCAAAGGCCGCGCGGCTTGTATAGGCAAAGCAATAGTCGCTGTCGTGAACCCAATCTTCCAGCCCTAGATCGGCACAAAGGGCTTTGTGCTGGGCCACGCTGTCGCTGACGATAGGCGCCAACCCGCGAGAGATGCGGCGGGTGTCGGTGTCATTCGCGTGGCTCATGTAGCGGCGCAGCCATGGCAGCAGGCGTGGCACATAGGGCCAGCGCAGGAACAACGGAAATTCCGGATCGCGCAGCATGCCCGGCGCTTTGCGCAGCAGGCCCGGCCCGGTGACAGGGGCCACCCCGCATGCTGCCAGCACGCCGCCATTACCATGCGAGGTGCCGCGGCCCGGTTCTGACCGGTCCAGCAGGGTCACTTGCGCCCCGGCGCGGAGCAGCCAGATCGCGGCAGAGACGCCGACGATCCCGGCGCCGATGACAACGACATGCTGGCTCATGAGGTGAGGCTTTCGATTTTACGTTGCATGATGGTTTGGTCCCTTTCCGGCATCTTTGCATAAAAAATCACCACGTCAATAAAATGTTGATAAAATGTCATCGTTGTCGTTTCTCTTGTCCTGCGTGATCATCAGAGGCACCTTGCGCCTAAATGGAGGGCAGATGGTGAAAGATACAGACGCGCGGCTGGGGATACTCATGCTCGACACGCGGTTCCCCCGCATTCTGGGCGATGTCGGCAATGCAGACAGTTGGCCCTTTCCGGTACGCTATGCAGTTGTGCCCGGCGCCACGCCCGAAGCGATTGTCTGCGATGATATCGAACCCTTCGTGGAAGCCTTCATCGCGGCGGGGCGGGCGCTGGTTGCGGAAGGCTGCACCGGCATCGCCACCACTTGCGGGTTCTTGGCATTGATCCGGCCCCGACTGGCCAAAGCGCTTGGCGTGCCGGTCGCCGCGTCGGCGCTTGAGCAGGCGGGACAGATCGCGGCCTGTCTGCCGCCTGCGCAAAAGGTTGGAATTTTGACGATCTCTGCGGGCACACTTTCGCCCGCCCATCTGCGCGCGGCTGGTGTTCCTGACGGCAGCCCGGTGGCGGGGCTGGAGGGCAGCAGTTTTGCACAGACGATCCTTGGGAATCTTCCCGATCTCAATGTGGCCCAAGCGCGGGCCGACATGGTTCAAGCGGCGCAGCGATTGATTGGTGCCCACGCGGACGTTGGCGCGATCCTGTTGGAATGCACCAATATGGTGCCCTATGCGCCCGACATTGAGGCGGCCACCGGGCGGCCCGTGCATTCGATCCACAGCTATCTTAATTGGTTTCACGCAGGGTTGCAGCCGCCCCGTTTCTCCTAGACCGGATCGCGCAGCCAGCCATCGACAAAACGCAGTTGGCTCACCCCCGCGAGCGGTAAGAGCCGCTGTAACTCAGCCTCAAACGCCGCCTGCCGCCCCTTGCCCCAACCTGTGCCACGCTCGGGCCAAAGCGCGGTGATGCGCAACTCATCCACATCGCGATGTGCCTTCATATCGACGCGGCCCACCAGCCGGTCGCCCTGTAGCAGGGGAAAGACATAATAGCCGTATTTGCGTTGCGCTTCGGGCACGAAAACCTCAATCCGGTAGTCAAAACCGAAAAGCCGCGCGGCGCGTTTTCGGTCGCGCAGGGCCGGGTCGAAGGGGCTGAGCACGCGCAGACGCTTGGGCGGCTCGCGGGTGAGGGCAGGATCATCGGCCCAGCCGGGCCGGACAAAGGCGGGCCGCAGGCTGCCGTCGGCGGCCTCAATGTTAATCTCTTCTAACCGCCCGGCGGTGTGTTCGACAGCGCACCAGCCGCGCGCCTCGGCGGGAGAGATATGCGCCCAAAAGGCCGCCAATTCGCCCGCGGTGGCAAAGCCCAGTCGCGTCAGTGCTTGATCGCAACACCAGTCAATCGTCTGAGTGGTATCCGGCGCATTGGCGGGATCGTGCAACGCCGCTGGCACCACCCGCTCGGTCAGATCGTAACGCTTGCGGAAACCCTCACGCCCGGCCACCGCCAACGCGCCGCTGCGCCAGAGGTACTCCAGCGCGGTTTTCGACGGGTGCCATTCCCACCAGCCCCCGCTGCTTCGCGGCTCGTCCCGGCCCACGTCTGAGGAAGTGACTGTGCCTTCCGCGCGGGTCTGATCCATCACGCTTTGTAACTGCGCTTCAAAATCATGGCGCTGCCAATCCTTCCAGCGGTTCAAAAGCTTGGCCGCATCGCGGGTTCGTCGCAGGTGCCACTGCGGGTAGAACGCCATCGGGATGACGGCGGCATCGTGGGTCCAATGCTCGAACAGAGCGCGGTCCTTTTCGTAGAGCCGCTTGAGCGCCGCTGGGCGATAGCGAGGGCGGCGGGCAAAAAGGATCAGATCATGCGCCCGCGCCACGGTGTTGATACTGTCGAGCTGTACGAACCCCAGATCATGGATCACCTTGAGCAGCGCCGCGCCTTTGGCCGGACCCTGCGGTGGATCAGACAGCAGGTGTCGCGCCAGAAACAACCGCCGCGCGGCGCCATTGCCGAGCGTCGGGCGGCTCACCTAGGACGGCGGCGGCGCAGTGTATCGCCCAGCGACAGGGTCGGGGTGAGGGTAACCTGGGACGGCACTTCCGGGTCCGGGTCGGGGATCGTTTGGTTCAGGATGATCCGCGCCGCGGCTTGGCCGATTTCGTTCCGGCAAGCGTCCATCGTGGCCAACTGACGCGGCAGACCTTGCAGCAATTCGACGTTGTTAAACCCGGCGAGGCCAATCTGCCCGGGGATGTCGATGCCCTGATCGATCAGGTGCAGCAACCCGCCCGCGCCGATCATGTCATTGGAGTAATAAAGGAAATCGAGGTCTGGGGAGCGCTCAAGCATCTCTTGCGTCATCTCGCGCCCTTTGGCCAAGGCCGAACCGCCCGAATAAAAGGCGCGGTCTTCAATCTCCACCCCTGCTTTCGCCAGCCCTTCGGTGAAGCCTTCGAACCGTTTGCGCGCGCGGTGGTCGAGCGGCATTTTCGTGCCCATGAAGCCGATCCGTTCATAGCCTTCGCGCAGGATCGCCTGCGCCATTTCCCGCCCCGCGCGGCGGTGCGAAATACCCACCATCGCGTCGATGGGTTTGCCATCGGTGTCCATAATCTCAACCACCGGAATGCCCGCATTGCGCAGCATGGCGCGGGTGGCCTCGGAATGCTCAAGCCCCGCGATAATTACGCCCGAAGGCCGCCACGAAAGCATCTCATACAGCACCCGCTCTTCCTTCTCGGGGAGGTAGTCGGTGACCCCCACGACCGGCTGCAGCGGTGTATCTTCTAGCACCTGATTGATGCCGTTCAGCACTTCGGGGAACACCATATTGCCCAGCGAAGGGATTACCACCGCCACGAGGTTCACCCGCTGGCTGGCCAGCGACCCGGCGATTTGGTTGGGCACATAGCCAAGCGCCTTGGCAGCGGCGAGCACGCGGTTGCGGGTGGCCTCTGACACGTCACCGCGCTTGCGCAGCACACGGCTGACCGTCATCTCGGAAACGCCACAAGCATCGGACACATCGCGCAGGGTCAACGGGCGTTTTGGGGGTGTGGTCAATTTGGTGTTCCTGTTTGCCTTTTCTATAGTTAGCGCGAAGCAGGATACGCGATCAAGCGCTGCCGGCGCCGTGCCGCGACGCCGTGCCAAACGGTTGCCATTCTGCCGATGACATCATCCTCAGCTTGCGATAAACCGCCCCTGTCGGCCCCGTGGCTCAACTGGATAGAGCAGCCCCCTCCTAAGGGGCAGGTTGCAGGTTCGAATCCTGCCGGGGTCACCAAAATCCTTAGGGCAGAGCGTGGTTGCGAACGCATGCCCGAGGATTTTAGGAGCTCGGTACGTCTTGAGGACGAGATCCGAGAAAGAGTGCATCGATCTATTGAATGGCGCTCTCGGGGCCAATCTTCTCCGCCCATTGTACATCCGAGATGGTTGAGGTTTTCGCGCTTGCCACGAATGATCGCAACTTGGGCTGGAATCGCAGTATTGCAATGTTGTGCTGAAAGTCCGCTTTGGGCCGGGAGCGTTTCGGCAGGCTGCCGATACTATTGATGGGAGCTATAAATTGAGTTGTCCCTTGAAAGCTGACGCTTCGAGCATCCTCGGCGTGTCGATGCTCAGCGCCAACCAATACTCCAGTTCCTCAAGCTGTTGTCGCTTCCCGGATCGGCATCTGGAAGGTAAAGACAGTGCGGTCGTCGTCTGATGACACGTCCAGCGTGCCACCGTGCCCTTTCGCGATTTCGGAGGCGATGAAAAGTCCCAGCCCCAACCCTTCTCGGCTCGGGCGATCTTTGCGGCGCTCGAATGGTAGGAAGAGACTGGGCAACATGTCATCGGAAATCTTCTTTCCCGAATTGGTAACCGAGAGCGAAAAGATCCCTGTCGTCGCGGTGGACTCCACTTGGATGGGTGCACCCGAAGCCCCGTGGGTCACCGCATTCGCCAGAAGGTTCGAAAACATTTGAGATATACGAGGCACGTCACAAGCGATTGGTTCATGGAGATCAATGTTGGTTTCGATCTTCTGGTCCGGCGCCGCTGCTTGAAGTTCTGCGACAATCTGGTGCAGCGCTGGCTTCAGGGTTGAGCTCAAGGTTTTCTCAATTACGATGCCCTCGCCTTGGCGACGACGGGCCTGATCGAGAAGGTTTTCAATCAGATGCTCCATCCGATTGGCTGAGCCACGCATCAGGTCGACCAGTTCAGTCGTCTTATCATCGATATTTCGCCGCGCTATCAGGCGGAGGCCAGCTTTGAGCGCGTTGACGGGATTGCGCAGATCATGGGCCAGGATGGCAATAAAGCGCTCTTGAATACGGGCCAGCTCTTGTTCGTGTGCCACGGCCTCTCGGCTGGCGGTCAGTTCCTCGTCGGCATCCAGAATCTCGCCGATAATTTGCGCAAAAAGTCTGAACATCGACAGCACGCGGTCATTCTTCAGCTTGCGAGGCTGCGGATCGATGGCACATAGAGTGCCGAAGAAGGATCCGTCCTGAAGATAGATTGGGACAGAGATATAGCCACGAAATCCATAGCGAGCAGGACAGTGGTGGTCGACATAGGTTTCATCGTCATGAACATCGTCGATAACGATCTCTTGGTTGTATTGCCGCACCTCGTGGCAAAGGGTGCTTTCGACATCCAGTTCGTCCCCGGGCATCAGTCCGAATGAAATGTGATCGACAGCACGACAAGTTACCCACCGAGATTCAGTAACGCGTGCGACCGCCGCAAATCCCATCCCGGTGGCCAACGCAACGGTTTCTAAAATGGTAAGAATTGCGTTGCTGCGACCGACAGCGTCGATGTCGGCCCGGAAGTCGTGTTGTTCTAACAAGTGCTACCTCTACTGACTTAAGTTAGGCTCGAGCCGATAGTGAACCTTAGCGCGTCGCCAACCCAAAGTCAGCCAGATTAGCGGGCGTCTTTGAAGCACAGCAGGGGGTTAAATTCCGCGACGGCAAAGGTGTTCTTACCATGGTGGCGACCAGTAGGATGTATCACCAACTGACTTCCAGCCTATACTGTTGGACTTAGATGGCGCGGGCCTCGTCAGGCTGTCTTTGAAGTCCTGGAAAGCCCAGCCTGCTCTTGCGACAAGCGGGCTGCACGCAGCCGCGCAGTCTTTTGCAATCGTTGGCTGGTTTCTTTGCCGATGATTTCGGTTGCGGCAGCACTGGTCCGCTCGGCGATAGTCTCTCGTTTTGAGGGTTCTTGAGGGGATTTGCGAACTGTCATCCGTGTCTCTCTTTTCTCGCGCTGAAAGCATAATGCGCTGCTGTGACCTTGAGCTACGCCTTCATGAGGACTTAGCCCGCGGGGGCCGAAAGGAAATGGGCCAAATTGACAGGCCAAGATTGGCCGCCATAGGTCCAAGCAGGACTGGGTTCGGAATGGGGGCTGCGCGCGGGTGACCCGAGAGGGCTGAGCAGACTTTGATATCCTACGCTAAGTCGTTGGCGATTATCCATTGCACTTGTGAAAGCTCCAGTCGCGAGGTCGAAGGCTAAGTTGCAGATCCCATGGATGACGACACAAGATTTGCTATTGCTACGAATGGCGCCTTTGTACGCCGCAGCTGCAGTACTTCGGAACCGGACCGAGTAACCGATTTGGGCCGTTCGCAGCAGGGTGGCGGAACGGCAGAACGATCTCAGGACGAGTCCAAATAAACGATCCTTAGTCTGCCTTTTATAAACTACCGAAGGGGGCTAACGTCGGTCAAATCGACACAATATGACCGGGGAAGTCAGATGTTTTTGAAGAATGCTTGGTATGTCGCGGCCTGGGACCATGAAGTTACCCGCGAGCTTCAGCAGATTACCGTCCTCGGCGAGAAGATTTGTGTGTTCCGATCCGAGGCCGGAGAGCTTGTGGGACTGGAAGATGCCTGCCCGCACCGCAAGTTGCCGCTCAGCAAAGGCCGGATCAAGGGGGACACCGTAGAATGTGGCTATCATGGGCTGACATTTGACTGTGCCGGACAGTGTGTCTGGGCTCCCGGCACTGGCCGCATTCCCTCGAACGCAAAGGTACATGCCTATCCGCTGCACGAAAAATATGGGTTGGTCTGGATATGGATGGGCAACCCGGCGCTGGCCGATCCGTCGGATATCTTTGAGATCGAAAACTATGACAATCCCGACTGGGGTATCAACCGCGGCGAAGCGATGGAGTTGGACTGCAACTATCTGTTGATGTGCGACAACCTGCTGGACCCGACCCATGTCGCATGGGTGCATCAAAGCAGCTTTGCCGCTGCTGCGACCAAGGACACGCCACTAAGGATCACAAAGACGGATGAAGGCATCATCGTCCATCGCTGGATGATGGATCACGAGCCGGCACCCTTTTACAAAAAGGTGGTGGAATTCGAGGGCAATTGTGACCGGCTACAGCATTACGAAGTGCGCTATCCGTCACACGCACTGATCAAGGCCGTGTTCACCCCGGCAGGCACAGGTGGGCCTGATGGGCCTCTACATGAAAAGACCTTTGTCATGGACAGCTACAATTTTATGACACCTACCACGGAGAGGCAGACCCGATACTATTGGTTCCAGTTGCGCAACATCCGTCCGGATGACGAAGCGCTGTCTAAGATGATGACAGAAGACGTGCGGCATGCATTCGAAGAAGATCGAGATGTGCTCAATGAGGTCCAGAAGGGGATGTCCAATAAGACCACGCCGCACATTGATTTGCCGATTGACGGCGGGCAACTCCGCTTTCGGAGGCAATTGCAGGCGATGATAAATGAGGAGCAGCAGGTGGACAGGCAAATGGCTGAGTAGCCAGCATTCCCGTCGATCTTGTCGGCAAAGGTCAACAAGTTGCTCTCGAAGGAGGCTTCGCCAGGGCGGCATCAATGATGCTGCGGCGACCGATCAAAGTCTGCTTCGGGGGAACTACAGTCCTGCATGTAAAGTAATCTGAACGGCAGGTATGGGCTGAAAGCGGCAGCTTTCAGAAAGGGTCAATAGCGCCTATATTGGCTTTTGTCTTTGACCTATAAGTGTAAATAACGCTCGACTAAGCCGCTAACGCCTAATCGATCTCTCCTACGGAGATATTCTTAACACTGGAGCGTCAGTCTAGCTAACCAGGTAGGATAAATTCGACTGCAGTTAGACAAATTATCAGCGAATGGCTTGCCCGCATGATTTTTGCCGATGACCCTAGGAACTTGCCAAAGATCATTAGCGCGCTTCAAGAATCGAGCCGCATCATTCGAAGTGCGCGCCCAATGACATCGCAAAGGTGCCGCTTCGCTGGGTCAATGCCATGAGTTGCAGAGACCAGTAAGCCGATCCGCATGTCATTCAGCCCTTCTTGTACCAAAGGAATGAACTTCAATCTTCCCGCCTCTATCTCGTCAATAAAGCCAATTTTCGTGTAAAGCCCGATGCCCTGATTATCGAGGATCATTTGTTTCGCGATGATGAGTGCGTTGGTAAAGACATGGGTCGATAGCGGTGAGGCGATGGTCGAGACGACCTGATCGATGATGGAATTGCGCCCACGGGCATCGAGAGTGCGTACCAAGCGATAGCTGGCGATATCGTCTATGGTGACGCTGTTGCGCTCGGCCACCGGGTGGTCGCTGCGGACAATGACACCAAAGGGCGCAGATTTCTCGGAAATCACCCGCACATCGGGGTGTAGGTCCAGCAAGAACGAGATGCCGATATCCGTGTTACCCTCGGCTACGGATTTCATTACTTCGTCGGGTAGGGCGGTGGTGACAGAGATTGAGATATCAGGAAAGGTTTGGCTGAACTGATGCAGGGCCTGAGGTAAAATTCCAAAAGCCACTGAATCGATCGTTTCGACCTTAAGGTGGCCGGTTCGCAGATCGCGCAGGTCATCGATTAGGACACGGGTGCGCTCATAGTCGTGCAGGGTCTTGCGACAGTGCTCCAGAAGGATACTGCCGATTCCTGTCAGCTCAACGCCCTCCGGCGTGCGGTCAAAAACGGCGACCCCAAGCTGTTTCTCAACGCTCAGTATTTTGCGATTTACCGAGGTTGAGGACACATTCAGAACTGTTGCGGCTTTGCGGATCGACCCCTGACGCGCAACTTCATCAAAGTATTTCAGAAAGTTAGAGTGCAAAGCGATGCTCCGATTTTGGGGTGGTGCATTTTGTGCACCGCTGTAGGTCAATATTGATCCTTCCTGCATCGCATTTCACAGACGTAGTGTCAAATGTGAACAAGGCGTACAGAGACAACCAAACAAAATACGACCAACGGGAGATCATCAATGACACGACCTTCTTTCTTCGAGGTGAACCGACGCGCGCTGCTGAAATCTATGGCTGCTTTCGGCGGTGCTGCCACCACCGGCACCTTCGTGGGCATCGAAAAAGCCTTCGCGCAGGATACATTCAACGTGACCCTGCAGTTGGGCTGGCTGGCTACCAACGGCATTCTGGGCGAGGTGGTTGCCGACGAGAAAGGGTTCTTTGCTGAAGAGGGTTTGAGCCTTGAGATCGTCGCAGGCGGCCCGAATGTCGATGGTGTCGCGTCGGTTGCATCTGGCCGCGCCAATCTGGGTCAAATCTCGTCCAGCCCGTCGCTGATGCTGGCGCGCTCTGCCGGGTTGCCTGTCAAATGTATCGCCGCTGGCTATCAACAGCACCCCTTCACCTATTTCTCGCTCAAGGATAACGCGGTGAACACCCCGCAGGATCTGATAGGTAAGCGGGTCGCAACCAACGGTACTGCCCGCATTCTGCTGCGCGCCTTGCTGGCCACGAACGACATTTCCGAGGACGATGTTGAGATCATGGTCATGGGGTCGGATATGGCGCCGCTGATGACCGGGCAGGTCGATGTGGTGACCGGTTGGAAGACCAACACCAGCGCGCTTGCCGTCTTGGGCGATCAGCGCAATGACATGACGCTTTGGGATGCGGGCATCCAGCTTTATGCCAACCCCTATTACGTCACCGACGAGACGTTAAACGAACACCCCGAGCAGGTGAACGGCATGATCCGTGCGATCGCCAAAGGCTGGGGCTATGCGTATGACAACCGCGAAGAAGCCGTCGATATGCTGGTCAAACGCTATCCCAACATGGACCGCGAAAAGGAATTGGAAACCATCGACCTGGTGCTCGACTATTCCTTCAACAAAGAGACCGCCGCGAAAGGCTGGGGCACGATGACCCCGGAAAACTGGCAGGCACAGATCGACATCTACGACCAGCTCGGCCAGTTTGAAAATGGCGCGCCTTCGCTCGAAGACGTGATGACCCTCTCCGTGCTCGAAGCCACCGAGGCCGCACGTCCTAAATACGGATGATTGAAAAATGCCATCGATAGTTGAAACCCAAGTGACGCCAGTCGGAACTCCGACAGGTCCAATCGCCGCCTCTCTGAAAGATGCTTCCGTCAAATTTGGATCCTTCACGGCCATTCGCGGGATGTCGATCGATATCGAGGAGGGCGCGTTCTATACCATCCTTGGTCCATCGGGCTGTGGCAAATCGACGATGCTGCGGCTGGTGTCGGACCTGATCCCGGCCGCCGCGGGTGATGTGTCAATCTTTGGCAAATCGACAGAAGAAGCCCGCCTGGCGCGCGAATTCGCTTTTGTCTTTCAGGACGCGACCTTGCTGCCATGGCGCTCGGCTCTGAAGAACGTTGAGCTGCCTCTTGAGATCGGGCGCCGCCGGGGCATTAAGCTTCCCATCGGCAATAAGTCCCCCCGCGAGCTTTTGAAACTTGTGGGGCTTGAGGGCCGCGAAGACGCGCTGCCACATGAGCTTTCGGGCGGGATGCGCCAGCGGGTGGCGATTGCCCGGGCGCTGGTCTGTCAGCCCAAGCTGCTGCTGATGGATGAGCCCTTTGGCGCGCTGGATGAAATGACCCGTGATCACCTGAACCTGCAACTGCTGAAGATCTGGGAGGAAACCGGGGTCACGATCCTCTTTGTCACCCACTCGATCCCTGAGGCGGTGTTTCTGGGCCAAAAGGTGATGATGTTGCAGGCCCACCCTGGGCGCCTGCGCGAGGTGGTCGACATTGATTTGCCAAGCCCGCGCACAATCGAACAGCGCGATACGCAGGAATTCGTCAAATATTCCGCCTATCTGCGCAAGCTGCTGGAGACATGCTGATGACCGCCATCGAGAACATTCAGGCCACCGATTCCGAGATCGATGTCGAGCGCGCCCTTGAAAGACGTCAGAAAATGTTGGCTATCGCCGTGCCTTTGGGCACTGCGGCGAGCCTGATCCTGCTTTGGCAAATTGGTGTCCGATTGTTTGCCGTGCCCACCTATATCGCCCCTGCGCCGACGGATGTGGCCTTTACGCTGGTGGACAAGTTTCCGATCCTTTTGGCCAACTTCTGGCCGACACTTTACGAGAGTGTGCTGGGGTTCATCGTGGGCAACATCGCGGCGGTACTGATTGCTGTGGCCTTTGTTCACAGCCGCACGGTCGAGCGGGCCTTCTTTCCAATCGCGGTCTTTGTGAACACCATTCCGATCCTCGCCATCGCACCGATTTTGGTGCTGATCTTTGGGCCGGGTCTCACCGCCAAAGTGGTGATCGCAGCGCTGATTTGTTTCTTCCCGACGCTGGTGAATATGGTCCGCGGCTTGCAGGCCGTCAGCCCGCAGGCGTTGGAACTGGCCCGTATCCTATCCGCCTCCAAATCCGAGGTTTTCTGGAAAATCCGCCTGCCGTCTTCGTTGCCCTTTCTGTTCTCGGCACTGAAAATCGCGGCAACCACCAGTGTCATCGGTGCGATTGTCGGCGAATGGGTCGGGGCCGATATGGGGCTCGGGGCGCTGATCATCGACGCCACCTTCAACTTCAATTCACCCTTGCTTTACGCCACCGTCTTTATGTCCTCGGGACTGTCGGTGCTGATGTTCGCGACCGTGTCGATTGTCGAACGTCTGGTTGTGCGCTGGTAAGCTAATAAACTGAAAACAAACGTAAATTGCACTGCTTGAGACCCGAGGGTCAGGCAGGGCACCGAGAGGAGTACGTCTCATGACTGCACAAATCAAAGATCACGTTCAAACCCGCGGCGAACAGGTTCCGGTTGTTGCTCATACCGATGTCGTCGTCATCGGCGCGGGCCCGGCAGGGGTCTCCGCCGCAGTCTCCGCCGCCCGGAACGGTTGCTCAGTGACCCTGCTGGAGCGCTACCACCACCTTGGCGGCATGGCCTCGGGCGGCATGGTTCTGGTGCTCGACGATATGGTCAACGAAGGCAATGAGATCGTCACCACCGGCATCGTCAGCGAATATGTGGACCGGATGGTCAAGCAAGACGGCGCGGTCTATCCGCCGTCGGAGGACTGCTTGACCAATTGGGACATGTGGCAGAAGTGGTCCCGCTGGGGCTGCATCGACTTCCACAAAACCGGGATGCCGCAGCCCATCATCCACGCCGTGGCCTTTGACCCCGACGCTTGGAAACGGGTCAGCCTTGATCTGGTCAAGGACTCGGGCATCAACCTGCGCCTGCACAGCTGGTTCTCTGAGGCGCTGGTCGAAGATAACCGCGTCACCGGCGTGATCTGCCAAACCAAACTAGGCCGTCAGGCGATCAAGGCGGACATGGTGATCGACGCCAGTGGTGATCTGGATGTGGCCTCATCTGCTGGGGCGTCTTTCATCGACGGCCAGTTCATCGTGACCACCGTTTTCCGCCTCTGCGATGTGGATACCGACAAGGCCGAAGCCTTTGAATACGCCAACCCCGAGGAGTACAAGAAGCTTGACCGTCAAGCGCGCCGCATCATCGGCGGTGCATGGGGCATGTGGTGGTTGAAGACCCCGCTGCCGGGCATCGTTTGGTGCAACTGCCCGCATATGCCGGGCTACGATGGGCTTTCGCCTGAGCACATGGTTGAGGCCGAGTTTGAAGGCCGCGAGCGGATGATGAAGCTGCTGGCCTTCGCCCGCGACAACATCCCCGGCTTTGAAAACGCCAAGATGCTGGGCGCGGCCGAGCAGATGGGCGTCCGCCAGACCCGTCTGTTGCAGGGTGAATATGTCGTCACCAAAGACGATGTGAAAAGCCGTCGCCACTTTGCCGACAGCGTCTGCCGTGGCCGGGACTACTACACCCCATATCGCGCGCTGCTGCCCAAGGGCGTCGACAACTTGATCGTCGCGGGTCGTCACTATTCGGTCGAAAGCGAAGCACAGAAAATGTCCCGCGAGATCCCGCCATGCATGTCTCAAGGCGAGGCCGCCGGTGTGGCCGTTGCCAAGGCGTTGCAGGGGAACTGTGCCCTGCGCGACGTGGACGTGACCGCAATTCAAAAACAAATGCGCGCGCAGGGCGCGGACCCGGGCGATGTGCCCTCGTCCAACGCCCTCGTCGAAGAAAAAATGGACGCATAGGAGGCCCCAATGCAGCAGAATACTCTCCCACTTGATGGCATTCGGGTGATCGATTTCACCCAAGTGATGCTCGGCCCCTGTGCCACCCAGATGTTGGCCGACTTCGGTGCAGACGTGATCAAGGTCGAGCGCCCCGGCGCCGGCGACCTGTCGCGCGGTTTCTATGGCGAGGACAGTGAGGAGGCGGTGAACAATGCCGTCTTCGCTTCGCTGAACCGCAACAAACGCTCGGTCGAGATCGACACCAAATCGCCCGAAGGCAAGCAGATGATCTATGATCTGGTGCGCGAATCTGATGTGGTGGTCGACAACTTCCGCGCCGGTGTGATGGAGCGGCTCGGCTTTGGTTACGACAAGCTGAAAGAGATCAACCCCGCCATTATCAGCGCCTCAGGCACCGGCTATGGCGAGACTGGTCCCTATGCCCACAAGGGCGGGCAGGACGTGCTGGCCCAAGCCATGAGCGGCGTGATGGAGAAGAGATCGGACCCCTCGATCCCGAAGTCGATCTACCCGACCACGCTTTGTGACTACACCGCCGGGATGCACTTGGTGCAGGGCGTGTTGGCAGCGCTGCTGTCGCGGGCCAAGACCGGGCAGGGGCAAAAGGTCAGCGTCTCGCTCTACGACTCGATGATTGCGATGCAGATGCAGGAGGCCGCGCAGTGGAGCAAACATCGCGAGGTGTTGAACTGGGCTGCAATGCCGCTGACGGGCGTGTTCGACACCACCGATGGCGCTGTGGTTGTGGTGGGGGCGTTCAAGCTCAATCCGCTGCAGGACATCTGCAATGCGCTCGAGATCGAGGATCTTTCGCCGCAGTATCCCACCCTTGCCACGCAGCGTAAGAACAAACCATTCCTGCAAGAAACCTTCCGCGAACGTTTTGCCACCAACACCACAGCCTATTGGCTGGAGCGTTTGGAAGCGCAGGATCTGCTCTGCGCCCCCGTACGCTCGTTAAGCACCGCGCTGGAAGATCCGCAGACCGAGATCAACGGCATGTTGCTCGACATTGATCACCCGGTTCTGGGGCAAATGCAGCTTATCGGCTCGCCGGTCCATCTGAGCGATGTGCCGATGGGCATCCGCCGGATGCCGCCGCGTCTGGGCGAACATACCGAAGAGGTCATCGCCGAGTTTGGCCTGCGGCAGAAGGAAAGGGTCGCAGGATGAGCGTACTCTTCACCGTCGAAGATCATGTGGCGCGCGTCACCATCGACCGGCCCGACCGGATGAACGCGATGGACAGCGCGACGCAGGCCCGTCTGGCCGAGATCTGGGACGAAATTGAGGCCACCCCCGAGATCCGCTGCGTGGTTCTGACCGGCAGCGGCGACCGGGCCTTCTCGGCAGGGGCGGACCTGAAGGACGACAGTGGGATGTCCGGTGTCGATTACTGGAAGGACATCAGCGCCACCGGGTTTGGTCGGATCGCCCTGCGCGGCACGCTGACCACCCCGGTGATCGCGCGGATCAACGGGCTGGCGCTTGGCGGTGGGCTGGAGATGGCGATGGGCTGCGATATTCTCATTGCCGCCGACACCGCGCGCTTTGGCCTGCCCGAGGCCAAGGTGGGCCGGCTGCCGCTGGACGGCGGCATGGTGACGCTGCCGCGCCTGATCCCCCGCAACATTGCCATGGGCATGATGATGACGGGGCGCATGGTCTCGGCCCAGGACATGGCGGGCTACGGATTGGTCAACGCGGTGGTCCCTGCTGCCGATCTCGACGCCGAAGTCGACCGCTGGGTCGCCGACATTCTCGCCTCCGCGCCGCTGAGCGTAAAGGCGATCAAAGCTACCGTTCGCGAGACAGCGCATATGTCGGTGCATGAGGCCTATCAGCATGAAACGCCGGAACTTATCGCCGCGCTTAACTCCGAGGATGCCGATGAGGGCGTCGCAGCCTTTCGCGAAAAACGCGCGCCGGTCTGGCGCGGTAAATAAAGGAGGTCGTCATGCCATTGATCATCACCAGCGCCTGTATCGACGTCAAAGACGGGATCTGCACGACCTCATGTCCGGTCGATTGCATCTATGAAGGCGAGCGGATGTTCTACATCCACCCGACTGAATGCATCGAATGTGGCATGTGCGAGAGCATCTGCCCGGTCGACGCAATCCGCTATGATGACGAAGCCACCGGGGCAGAGGCGAAATTCGTGCGGATCAACGCCGAGGCCTTTCACGATGCCTCGGGCCAGATCGACGAGCCGGGCGGTTGGTACAAGGGATCCACTCCGATCAAGGACCACCCCGAGGTCGTCGCCCATAAGGCGCGGCAACCGGAAACACAGGATCAATGAGGTTATCAATGCAAGGTATCATTGCCGCCGTGCCGACGCCCGTGGATGCGCAGGGCGCGCCACAAAAAGCGCCGTTTCTTGACCATAGCCGCTGGGCGCTTAAGAACGGCTGTGACGCGCTTAACGTGCTGGGCTCGACCGGCGAAGCCAACTCCTTTGACGCAGCCACCCGCAAGGAGATCATGACCTGGGCGGCAGAGGCGTTTGACACCGCCCGCCTGATGGTCGGCACCGGCACGCCCGCTTTGGCGGAAACCCTCGCGCTGACCGCACACGCGGATGACGCAGGCTACGGCGTGGCGCTGGTGTTGCCGCCCTATTACTACAAACCCGCCGACGAAGACGGGCTGTTTCGCTGGTATGAGGCGCTGCACCATGGGCTGGGCACGCGCCGGATCCAAATCTACTTCTACAACTTCCCGCAGATGACCGGGATTACGCTCTCGCCGAACTTGATCGAACGGCTGCACCGCGCCTTTCCGGAGCGCTTTACGGGCATTAAGGACAGTTCCGGTGATCTGGCCTATTGCCGGACCCTGACATCAATGATGCCGGAGTTCGCCGTCTTCCCCAGTTCTGAAACGTCGTTGGCCGAAGCCGCGGCATCGGGATTTGCGGGATGTATCTCGGCCACCGTCAACCAGACTGCGCCCATTTGCGCTCGGGTTTGGCGCACGCGGGAAACGCCGGACGCTGAGTTGCTGACGCGGATCGGCGCGATACGCACAGCGATTGCCAGTGAGCCGCTGATCCCGGCGGTTAAATACCTCGTGGCACGGCGGACCGAAGCGGCCCTCTGGGCGGAAACGCTCCCGCCATCCCCCCCCTTAACTGACGCGCAGAAAGCCCGATTGGACCAAATCGACCTTCCTGCGCCAGCTCTGACCAATTGACACAGCAGACAGAAAGCAAAGCATATGACCAAACATGAAAACCTGTCCCACCTGGGCAAGCACGACAATCTGATCAACGGCACTTGGGTTAGCTTTGACAACTACAAGGACAACGTGAACCCCTCTGACACCAACGACGTTATCGGCAGCTATTCTTATGGCGACGCCAAGTCCGTCGAACAGGCGGTCGAGGCCGCGAAAGGTGCCCAAAGTGCTTGGGCCGACAGCACCCCGCAAGCCCGCTATGATCTGTTGGACGCCGTCGGCAACGCCTTGGCCGCTCGCAAAGAAGAGTTTGGCCGACTGCTTGCCCGCGAGGAGGGTAAAACCCTCGCCGAAGGCATTGGCGAAACCATGCGCGCCAGCCAAGTGTTCAAGTTTTTCGCCGGAGAGGCGCTGCGGCAGGTGGGCGATCTGCAAGCCTCGGTCCGGCCAAACGTCGATGTCGAAGTGACCCGCGAACCTGTGGGCATCGTCGGACTGATCACGCCGTGGAATTTCCCGATCGCCATTCCGGCATGGAAGATCGCCCCAGCGCTGGCCTATGGCAACTGCGTCATCATGAAGCCCGCCGACCTGACCCCCGGCTGCGCCCATGCCATTGCAGAGTTGCTGCAAGAAAATGGCTGCCCTCCGGGTGTCTTCAATCTGGTGATGGGCCGCGGCTCATCCGTGGGCGAAGCGATCGTGACCCATCCTGATATCACGGCCATCTCCTTCACTGGCTCTGTCGGGACCGGCAATCACATTGCCGAGGTCTGCGGCAAGATGAAGAAGAAGGTGCAGCTTGAGATGGGCGGCAAGAACCCGATGGTAGTGCTGAACGACGCAGACCTTTCCGTGGCCGTTCCGGCGTGCATCAATGGTACGTTCTTTTCCACCGGCCAACGCTGCACCGCGTCTTCGCGTCTGATCGTAGAGGCAGGTATTCACGATGAGTTTGTGGCCGAGATGACCAAGCAGATGCAAGCGCTCAAGGTTGGGGACGCACTTGATCCTGAGACGCAGATCGGTCCGGTGGTTGACGAAAAGCAATTGAAGTCGAACCTCGACTATATCGCACTGGCCAAATCCGAAGCGGCTGAGGTCATCGGTGGCGAGCGCTTGGAACTGGATAAGCCCGGCTTCTATCAAGCGCCGGCGCTATTTGTCGGCACCGATAATTCCATGCGCATCAACCGTGAAGAAATTTTTGGCCCCTGCGGGTCGGTCATCAAAGTTGCCGATTTCGATGAGGCGCTTGCCGTGGCCAATGACACCGAATTTGGCCTCTCTGCGGGGATCTGTACCAGCAGCTTGAAACTGGCGCGCGAGTTCAAGCGCCGTGTTGAGGCAGGCATGGTGATGGTCAACCTCCCGACCGCCGGGGTGGATTATCACGTGCCCTTCGGGGGGCGCAAAGGCTCTTCCTTTGGCGCACGCGAACAGGGGCGCTATGCGGTGGAGTTCTATACCACGGTGAAAACCTCCTATGTCTTTGCGGGCTGAATATGGCGGAGCAGGCCACATGAGACGCGCGCTTTCTTCAACTGGCTGAGACGATATCCAACTGGTCGGAGGACCGCGATTTCCATGTCGGGGCGGTTATCGTCGGGTCTGACCATGAAATCCGCGCGACGGGCTATAACGGCCTGCCGCGCGGCGTCGCCTCAGATGATCCCGCGCGTTTTGATCGAGCGAGCGGGGAGAAGTTCTATTGGTTCGAACACGCCGAACGCAACGCAATCTATAACGCCGCCCGGGTAGGCGTGCCGCTGATCGGCTGCAGGATCTATATCAACCGCTTCCCCTGCGCAGATTGCACGAGGGCTATAATTCAATGCGGTATAGATAAGATTATCTGTCCAGAAAAACCTGCGTATGACGCGGCGCTCGGCAAAAGCTTTGATGCATCTGAGATAATGATCCAAGAAGGAAAGATACTGCTTCGCCCCGCCCAAAGCTCAGAATAGCCACGATCCCACTTGCCCTTTGAGATGCACAATGTGGTGCGCAGCGCGCCAATAGGTTCTCTTGACGGCTCCCGAGAAAACCGAATGCTTCCCTGCGGGAGGCGACTAAACGGCATTTCACTTCAATTGTAGTCGAGCCACTTCGTGCTTAGTCCAACGTGTAACGATGCAGGTGCCCACAGCTACACAGAGATTTAATGTGAATATTCTAACCAGATGAATGTCAGCTCCCGCTGAAGCCGCAGTGTCGCATCGCGGTCGAAGCGAACGGCGGCTGCCCGCCCTCCTTACCCGATGCTGCAGAGACGAAACCAAGGACCATTTACTTGCAGCGAACGTCAGAAAAGTCCCGCATAGCTGACTTTGCTGTACAATATCGTTCAGGGTTGTTATTTGGCCAGTGAATGCAAGTCTCTGCAACTCCAAACAAGAAAGTTAGTGAAAACTACATGCAGGTTAGTGTACGCGACAATAACGTCGATCAGGCCCTCCGAGTTCTAAAGAAAAAGCTCCAAAAGGAAGGCGTATTCCGTGAAATGAAGCTCAAGCAACATTTCGAGAAACCCTCCGAGAAAAACGCGCGTCAGAAAGCAGAAGCGATTCGCCGTGCCCGCAAGCTGGCACGAAAGAAGCTGGAACGCGAAGGGTGATCTAGGTCGACTTTTGGCCCTGAATGAACAGAACCCCCGTTGTCCGATGGCAGCGGGGGTTTTTCGTATCTGCAGGACATTTTTTCATCGATCGCCCGAATTTCAGAATACGTTAAAGCGGACTTTGCCATAGTCGGAGCGAATGGGGCCAATGTCCGCTCTACCGGCTTTCATCCGCCGACAATGATGCAAGATGGGCAGCAAGGCGGTTCAATCGCGCTTCGGACGCGTGCTCGGGCAGTTGTTCCCCGAGCAGGTTAGCCAAGCGGCTGGGTCATGACGTTTGGTGAGATGCGGAGTGATATTAGGAACGGGCATTCAGATCGTGGTTCGGGATTGAACCGGCGCAAAACTGGCGGGTGACCAGTCACAGGTAGGGCACGATGTGACTGCGATACTGCCTGGGTTGGAGATGCGGTTTATTAAAGTGAGCTTTGCCGACGGCTTACACAGGCTCCGAAGGCTCGTTTTGCGCCTCAAGCCACTGGACCACCGAAACGCGCTTGGATTCCATGTGATCCAGAAGCGTGCGCGCTAAGCGCCTGCCGTCCTTATCGATTAAGAATTTTAGTATATTTTCGTGCTCCTGCACCGCTGCGTACCACCTGCCTTCTGTCATGTTAGCAAGGTAGCGGGCGCGCTGCATCCGCAACGAAAGGGCCTGACAGGAGGTCGTCAGAGTGTCGTTGCGTGCTGCGAGCAAAATTGCGCGGTGGATTTTTTGGTTGATCGCGAAATATGTGTCCAAATCTCGCGTGTCATAGCTTTCAATCATCTGCGCATGCAGCTTACGCACGGCATTGATTTCATCGGTCGTGATGCTTTTGCATGCCAGTTCGCCTGACAGTGCTTCGAGCGCGCCAAGCACTGGGAAAACTTCCTCGACTTCACCAACCGTGACCAGAGTGACCCAAGCCCCTCGGTTAGGTTCCAGCCGGATCAGCCCGTCTGACGCGAGAACCTTCAGCGCCTCCCGAAGGGGGGTCCGCGACACACCAAAGCGGGTGCAGAGCAGCTTTTCCGGCACTTTCGACCCCGGGGTCAATTCACCGCTGATGATCAGGGGTTGCAGGCGGTCGACCAGCTCCTGATGCAGCGATTTACGTGTGATGGCCTGAGCCGGCGCATTTTGCATCATTAGGTGGCTTCCTCGCCGGTTTTTAGGGCCATTTCCAGCAGGCGGGCCACGTGAATGGGCTTGCGCCCTGCAATATCCGAGACCTGATGCCGACACGAGGTGCCATCGGCCACGATCAAGGTGGATGCCTCGGCGCGGCGCACGGCGGGGGCCAGATCGGCTTCGGCCATTTTACGCGAAACCTCGTGGGTGTCGACGCCGTATCCAAAAGAACCGGCCATGCCACAGCAGCTTGTCTCGACCGTCTCAACCTCGGTGTCAGGCAGACGTGCTAAGGTCTTTTCGATGCTAGACATAATCCCCATCGCCTTTTGATGGCAGTGCCCATGCAGCAGAACCTTGGGCGCAGGCGAGCTCAGCGGTAGATCAAAGTCGGGGTTATCCTCCTGATCGGCGATATATTCCTCAAGCATCTGCGCTTGCTGCGCCAGCAAGGCCGTGTCGGCTCCCGGCAGCAGCGCAGGGATTTCGTCGCGCAGGGTGAGCAGGCAGCTGGGTTCAAGGCCGATGATCGGCAGGCCTTGCTGCGCATAGGGCAACAGCGCATCGACCAGCCGCTGGGCCTCGACTTTTGCTTCTTCAACAAGACCCACCGACAGGAAGGTGCGTCCGCAGCACAGCGGCCGTTCGCCCGCGGGTTGCGTGGCCACGACGGCGGGGACTTTGGCCGCCTCCAGCACCTTAATCGTCGCGCGCAGGTTTTCAGGTTCAAAGTAGCGGTTGAAGCAATCTGCAAAGATCACTGCTTTAGGCTGGTCGTGTTGTGCCACCTCGTTGTTGCGGAACGCCTGCGCGCTCCAGACGGGCAGGTCACGGGTGCGGGTGAAGCCGGTGATCCGTTCGGTCAGGGCGGCAAGGCCCGGCACGCAGTTGCGCAGGTTTGCCAGAGCCGACAGGCGCGACGCCATCGGGGCATAGCGTGGCAGGTAACCGACAAGCCGATCGTGCAGACTGATCCCGTGCTTCTGGGCGCGTGCCGACATTACCTCGATCTTCATGCGCGCCATGTCCACGCCGGTCGGGCATTCGCGTTTGCAGCCCTTGCAGGAGACACAAAGTTTCATGGTCTCTGCCATCTCATCCGAGGTTAGCGCATCCGGTCCTAGCTGTCCGGTGATCGCCAGTCGAAGGGTATTGGCGCGGCCGCGTGTCAGATCCTGTTCCTTGCGGGTGACACGGTACGAGGGGCACATGACGCCGCCCTTGAGCTTGCGGCAGGCCCCGTTGTTGTTGCACATCTCGATCGCGCCTTGAAAGCCGCCGCCGCTGCCGGTCCAATCGGACCAATCCAGCGCGGTTTTGATCTCGGGCGCGTTGTAGTCAGGGCCATATCGAAACAGGCGCCGGTCATCCATTTTCGGCGCGTCGACGATCTTGCCGGGGTTGAATAGCCCATCGGGATCGAAGCGCTGCTTTACCTCGGCAAAATTGGCCACCATGCGGGGGCCGAACATCTTTTCGTGGAATTCTGAACGAACCAACCCATCGCCATGTTCGCCGGAATGCGAGCCCTTGTAGCGGGCGACGAGGTCGAAACATTCCTCGGCGATCTGGCGCATCGTCTTAACGTCTTTGTGCAATTTGAGATTCAGCACCGGGCGCACATGCAGGCAGCCAACCGAAGCATGGGCGTACCAGGTGCCCTTGGTGCCGTGCCGGTCGAAAATCTCGGTCAGTCCAGCGGTATAGGCGGCGAGGTCCGGCAGTTCGACGGCGCAATCCTCGACAAAGGACACCGGCTTACCGTCGTCCTTCATCGACATCATGATATTGAGCCCCGAACTGCGCAACTCGGCGATCCGGCCCTGCAGGGCGGCGTCGGTCACCTTGGTCACCCCGCCCCAGTTCCGGCCCGTCCCGGTCCAGGAGAACCCCAGATCCCCCATCATCTCTTCAAGCTCCTTTAGCTTGGCGGGGTGGCGGGTCACATCTTCTTCGGCAAATTCGACCAAGAGCAGCGCCTCGGGACTGCCGGTCACGACTTCTGCTATCGTGGGTTGGAACATCGGAATGTCGCGGGCGAGGGAGATCATCGTGGCATCGACCAATTCCACGCCCTGCGGTTGCAGCTTCACCAGATGTTGCGCGGCGTCCATCGCCTGATGGAAGGTGGCAAAGTGGCAAACCCCCAGCACCTTTTGCGACAGAATTGGCCAGAGCTTTAGCTCAATGGCCGTGCTGTAGGTCAGCGTGCCTTCGGAGCCTACCAGAAGCTGCGCCAGATTGAGGGGCGCATTGTCCGGTGTCAGCGCGTCGATGTTGTAGCCGCCAACGCGCCGCATGACCTTGGGAAACCGGGCCTCGATCTCGGCTGCTTCGCGCCGGCCCAAGGACAGCATGTCGTCTTTCAACGCCTTATAGGCAGGCGAGGGGGCCGGGCTGTTGAGGCCGAAGTGATGGTGGCTGCCGTCGGCCATGAAGGCGTCGATAGACAACACATTGTCGCGCATCATGCCGTAGCGCAGTGATTTGCCGCCGCAAGAATTGTTACCGGCCATGCCGCCGATGGTAGCGCGCGAGGCGGTGGAGACATCGACAGGGAACCACAGCCCATGCGGTTTGAGCGCGCGGTTCAACACGTCCAGAACGATGCCGGGGCGGACGACGCAGCGCTGATTTTCGACATCGAGTTCGAGGATGTCGTTGAAGTATTGTGTGTTGTCGAGAACAAGCGCCTCGTTCACCGTTTGGCCGCATTGCGAGGTGCCGCCGCCCCGCGGCAGGATCGGGACCCGTTGTTCACGCGCGATGTCGATCGCCGCCGCGATGTCGTCTTCCGACTTTGGGCATAGAACGCCCAGCGGCATGATCTGATAGAGCGAGGCATCGGTGGCATAACGCCCGCGGGAGAACTGATCAAACATCAGGTCGCCCTCAACGCGGGACTGAAGAAGTTCAGAGAGTTGCTGAGGCATGTTTCAATCCCGCCGGCTGGTATGAAAGGAAAATGTTTTCATTGACATAATTTTGAATTCAAAATTAGATCAAGGCAACCAGAAAAGGATGTGACCACGGCAAAGGCTGGGTTCATCGACATTAGCGGGGGTTTCTTGTTTTGAGAAAAGCTGGTCGTCACTTCTTGCAAATCCCGGGGCCGAGCGCCGTCCCTGATCGGATTTTGAGCGCAATTTCCCAGCAGACGATTGATCACCGCGGGCCGGATTTCGCGGCTGTCGGGCTCAAGGCGTTGAATGGGCTGAAGACGATCTTCAAGACCGAAGAACATGTATTCATCTATCCCGCCTCAGGCACCGGCGCCTGGGAAGCGGCGCTGGTCAATACCCTTTCGCCCGGTGACCGTGTCCTGATGTTCGAGACCGGGCATTTTGCGACCCTGTGGAAGAAATTGGCCGAAAAGTTGGGCCTCAAGGCTGAGTTCATCGAAGGCGACTGGCGAGGCGGGGCAGATCCTGACCAGATTGAGGCCTATCTTGCCAAGGACACGTCGCATGAGATCAAGGCGGTCTGCGTGGTGCACAACGAAACCTCGACCGGGTCCGTGTCCCCGATCGCCGCCGTGCGCAAGGCGATAGACAGTGCCAAACATCCAGCGCTGTTCATGGTCGATACGATCTCGGGGCTTGCCTCGCTTGACTATCAACACGACGCCTGGGGCGTGGATGTAACCGTTTCGGGCTCGCAAAAGGGGCTGATGCTGCCGCCTGGCCTGTCGTTCAATGCCGCAAGTGCCAAGGCATTGAACGCGAACAAGACGGCTAAGCTGCAGCGCTCCTATTGGGACTGGGCAGAGATGTTGGGGCCGAACCAGACCGGATATTTTCCCTACACCCCCGCGACAAACCTGCTTTACGGTTTGAACGAGGCTATCGACATGCTGCACGAAGAGGGGCTGGACAATGTCTTTGCACGCCATGCCCGCCATGGTGCTGCGGCGCGGGCTGCGGTCCGGCATTGGGGGCTTGAGGTGCTCTGTGCTACACAGGGACAGGAGAGTGGCGTGCTCACGGCGGTTAAAATGCCGGACGGACATAGCGCTGATGCGTTCCGTGCCTCGACGCTAAAGCACTTCGACATCTCGCTTGGAAATGGGCTGTCCAAAGTGGCTGACAAGGTGTTCCGCATCGGACATCTGGGCGATTTCAACGACTTGATGCTTGTCGCAACGCTGGCTGGCGTCGAAATGGGATTGAAGAAAGCGGATGTGCCCCACGAGGAGGGTGGGGTGCAAGCCGCGATGCAGATGCTTGCCTGACACTGGCAGGCATCCAACGGCGGCGGCCCAAGATAAACGCGAAACTCTGGGAGGAGAAACCATGAAAGTGATGACAAGACTTCTGGCGGCCACTGCGGTCGCAGGTATGGCGACTTCGGTGTCGGCTGCCGACATGACGATGAAGTTCGGCCACGTAGGCGCGCCGGGCTCTCTCTTTGAAGCCACGGCAGAAAACTTTGCCGATTGTGTCAACTCTTCGATGACGGACAAGGTCGAAATGCAGACCTTTGGATCGTCCCAGTTGGGCAATGACAAGGAAATGCTGCAAAAGCTGAAACTGGCGCAGATGGACTTTTCGCTGCCGTCGTCGATCATGTCCTCGGTCGACGATTCCTTCGGTATTTTCGAAATGCCGTACATCATTACCAGCCGCGACCACATGCGCCGCGTGCAAGAAGAAATGATGGATGTGTTTCAGAAGGCCGCCAACGACAACGGCTATCACATCGTCGGATTGGCCGAGAACGGATTTCGCCACATCACCAACAACGTCCGGCCGATCAACGTTCCTGCCGATCTCGAAGGCGTCAAATTGCGCACGCCAAATGGTGTCTGGCGTTTAAAAATGTTCCAAGAATACGGCGCGAACCCGACGCCGATGGCATTTTCAGACGTGTTTACCGCACTGCAGACCGGTGTGATCGACGGTCAGGAAAACCCCTACGCACAGATCGCTTCAGCCAAGTTCCAAGAGGTGCAAAAGTACCTCTCGATCACTGGTCACGTCTACACGCCGGCCTATATTCTGGCCTCCAAGAAAAAGTTCGACAGCCTACCGGAGGACGTACAGGCCGGGCTGACCGACTGCGCCAATCAGACGCAGGATTTCACCTATGAGACCGCAGCGGAGATGGAGAACGTCCTGCTCAAGGAGATCGAGGATGCAGGCGTCGAAGTGAACACCGCTGACAAGGCCGCCTTCATCGAAGCGTCCAAGCCGATCTACAAACAGTTCGCTGACGAAGTCGATGGCGCGCAGGAGATGATCGACACCGTGCTGGGCTTGGGCCAGTCGGGCTGACCTTTGGGCGGGCGACGGGTCTTTCCTGTCGCCCGATCTTACTTTTCTCAATGCTCATCGACCGCCTTGGCGCACGTTCTGCGTGTGCTCTGTCGGGATGATGCCAACAGGTCCGGCCAAATGGAACATTTATCCTACCCCGTGTTGTCGCGTTTTAATCGGCTGGTCAGCCAGATCCTCGAATGGATTACCATCGGGTTGATGATACTGCTGACCGTGGTCGTCAGTGTGGCCGTGATCGCCCGGCTGATGGGCGAAAGTTTCTCTTGGTATGACGAAGTCGCGGCCATCATGTTGGCATGGATCACCTACTACGGCAGCGCACTTGCGGCCCTGCACCGGCGCCATATCGGTTTTGATACGGTGCTGCTTGCGCTGCCACAGGGCCTGCGGATCGCGGCGCTTCTGGCGGGCGAGGTGATCGTGCTGACGTTCTTTTTTCTGATGGCGCGCGCGGGATTTCAGGTGCTTGAGGTGCTGGCGGGTGACACGCTGGTCTCGCTCCGGTGGGTGCCGGTTCAATTCACGCAGTCGGTCATCCCGATTGGCGCCATGCTCTTCATGCTGGGACAGCTGCTCAGCCTGCCTGCCTATCTCAAGCTGACTTCTAACGGGATTTCGCTCGAACACGCAGAAATCGAGGAAGAAGTCGAAACCGAACTTGAAAAGAACAAGGATCGCGTCTGATGCTAATGGGTGCCATTTTCTTGGCGATGCTGCTGATGATCTGCATCAATATTCCGATTGCGGTCGCGCTTGCCATGTGCGGCGTGCTTGGCCTGCTTGCCACCGAAGGGTCGGGTAGTCTGGTGACCATCGCGCTCGACATGTACGACGGATCGACGAAGTTCTCGCTGATCGCAATCCCGATGTTTGTCCTTGCTGGTGCAATCATGAACGCCGGTGGCATCACCGACCGGCTGATCAACTTCGTATCTGCGATCATTGGTTTTATCCGTGGCGGGCTGGCAATGGTCAACATCGGTGTGTCGCTGTTTTTCGCGGAGATTTCCGGCTCAGCTGTCGCAGACGTCGCGGCGATGGGTTCGATCCTGATCCCGCAGATGAAAAAGCGCGGCTACAGCAAGGAATTCTCGGCTGCTGTTACGTCTTCCTCGGCCTCGCTTGCCATCATTATTCCCCCGTCGATCCCGATGATCCTTTACGCGGCCTCTGCGAACACCTCGGTAGAACAGCTCTTCGTTGCGGGACTGGTGCCGGGCCTGCTGGGTGCTGGCGGTTTGATGTTCGTCGCGTATGTTTTCGCAAAGCGCTATAACTTTCCAACCGAAGACGCGTTCAAAATGGCGCGCCTGCGCGAAACCTTTGTCGAGGCATTGCCGGCGTTTACGCTGCCAGTGATCATCCTCGGCGGCATCTTTGGCGGCTATGTCACTGCGACCGAAGCGGCGGGGCTGGCTGTCATCGCTTCACTCGCCGTGTCGGCTTGGTATGGCAACCTCAACATCCGCCATCTGCGCCGCGCTATGTTGGACGGTGGCATGCAGACGGCAGTTGTGATGCTGTTGGTTGCGGCTTCGGTACTCATGGGGGGCTTCCTGACCCGCGCGCAAATACCGCAGCAACTCGCTGAAAGCATCCTTTCGGTGACAACCCAGCAATGGGCGATCCTGCTGATCCTGAATTTCTTCTTCTTGATCATCGGCTTCTTTTTGCACTCAGCCGCTGCGATTATCCTCGTCATTCCAATTGTCATACCGCTGATTACGGCTGCGGGGATCGACCCGGTGCATTTCGGGCTGGTCGTGACCCTTAACCTCGCCATCGGCCAACAGACACCGCCAGTCGCATCTGTGCTGATCACCGCCTGTTCGGTGGCCCGCGCAAACATCTGGGAAGTGTCAAAGGTCAACATCTGGTTCGTCGGTGTGCTCTTGGCGGTACTGATGATCTGCACCTATGTCCCCGCCGTTCCAATGTTCCTTGTGGAGTATTTCTACCGATGAATTCTGAAACTCCCGATCTGTCTGAAGACCTCCGCGATGGGGTGCTCTGGATTACATTTGAGCGTCCGGAGGCTCGAAACGCGCTCACTTTTGCGATGTACGAACGCCTCGCCGCACTTTGCTCGGACTTGCCAAGCGATGGCACGGTGCGCGCCGTGGTGATCTCCGGGGCAGGGGGCAAGGCCTTTGCAGCAGGCACCGATATGACCCAGTTCCGCGCTTTCGACACAGCACAAGACGCGCTGGATTATGAAAACCGGATCGATGCCGTTCTAGAGGCAGTGGAACGCTGCCTTGTGCCGACAATCGCCGCAATCAATGGCGCGTGCACCGGCGGCGGCGGTTCCATCGCGGCGGCCTGCGACATCCGGATCGCGTCGGCCAGCCTTAAATATGGCTTTCCCATCGCACGCACGCTTGGCAATTGCCTCGCAGCGGGCAACCTTGCGCGACTGTCCGAGCTGATTGGGGCAGGGCGGGTTCGTGAGCTCATATTCACGGCGCGTCTGATCGAGGCGGACGAGGCGCTGCGTGTCGGGCTTGTCAGTGAAGTCCTGCCCGACGAAGCCAGCTTGATGGCGCGAGCAACAGCACTTGCTGACCACGTGGGGTCGATGGCCCCCTTGACCTTGCGCGCCACCAAAGAGGCCATGCGCCGCACCCGCGCGGCCACAAAAGTTGACGATTCCGACCTTATCACCATGTGCTACATGAGCGACGATTTCCGCACCGGCCTCGAGGCTTTCTTGGGCAAGCGCAAACCTGAGTGGACCGGCAAATGAGCACCTCATCAGGACCGCTCAAGGGGCTACGCGTTATCGAGCTGGCGCATATCATGGCAGGGCCGGTATGTGGCATGATGCTGGCCGATATGGGCGCCGACGTGATCAAGGTCGAAAAACCAACTGGGGACGACAGCCGAAGGTTTGTACCTCCGGAAATCGGAGGCGAAGCGGCCGCTTACATGATGATGAACCGCAACAAACGCGGCATCGCCCTCAATCTCAAAGATCCCGAAGCGCTTGAGGTCTTACGTCGACTTCTGGCCGAAGCCGACGTGGTGATAGAGAACTACCGTAAAGGCACTATGGAAAAGCTGGGCCTCTCATACGAAGAGCTGGCAAAAGTGAATCCGCGTCTGATCTATTGTGAGATTTCGGGGTTCGGCCGCACTGGCCCCTATGCCGACCGCGGAGGCTTCGATCTGATTGCGCAAGGCATGGCTGGCCTGATGTCAATTACCGGAGAGGCGTCCGGACGTCCGCCAGTAAAGGTCGCCGCGCCGATTTCTGATATAAACGCGGGCATCTTGGCGGCAATGGGAGTAAGCGCGGCCTATGCTAACGTGTTGCAGACAGGGCTCGGCCAGAAGGTAGACACCTCCCTGTTCGAGGCAGCGATCGTTCAGACTTACTGGCAGTCCGCAATCGCTTTTGCCACCGGCAAGAAGCCTGAGCCGCTTGGATCTGCGCATCCCCTTAACGCACCGTATCAGGCGTTCCAGACCAGCGACGGCTGGATAAATGTAGGGGCTGCAAATCAGAGCAACTGGGAGCGGTTTCTAGGGGTGATCGGCGCACCGGAACTCAATGACGATGCCAGGTTCGCGTCGAATGCCGATCGCATACGCAATCTGCCTGCGCTGGTCGAAATCTTAAACGGATACCTTTCACAGGAGACAACCGAAACTTGGCTGGATCGCATGGAAAAGGCGGCACTGCCGGCCGGACCCGTTAACGACATCCTGCAGATGCACGCGGATCCACAGGCACGGGCGCGCGACATGATCGTTGAATTGGATCACCCCACAGCCGGAAGGGTTGAAACCTTGGGGCAGCCGGTAAAATTCAGCCGAACCCCCGGTAGCGTCGAACGCGCGTCTCCGCGACTGGGAGAGCATACAAGGGAAGTTTTGTCCGAACTCGGTTTCGACAGAGCAAAAATAGATGCCCTAATACAGTCAAAGGCAGTGGTTGCGGTCCCTACACCATGCTGATCGCGGCGCGCGCGAAAGGACAGCCAATGGATGCGCGACCCTACGCTGCGAACCCGCATATCGATGAACACAAGACAGGAAAACCCCATGAACCTCAGCCTTGATCAGGCGCAAGCCATCATAAAAAATTGCCTTGAATGGCGCAAATCAAACGACCTGAAGCCATTGACGATCGCTGTTCTGGACAGCGGTGGGTATTTGGTAGCGCTCGCAAGAGAAGACGGAACCAGCAATTTGAGGCCGGATATCGCTCAAGGCAAAGCGCGAGGAGCAGTGGCAATGGGGTTGGGATCGCGGGCGCTATTCGAAAGAGCTAAGGCGGAACCGTTTTTCATTCAGGCAATGAATGCGCTATCGAACGGCTCTCTGGTGCCGGTTGCCGGTGGCGTCCTGATCAAAAAGGATGGTGTCATTTTGGGATCGGTTGGCATTACGGGAGATAATTCAGACAACGACGAGGCTTGCGCAATTTCAGCGATTGAGAAGGCAGGTTTTGTCGCAGACGGCGGATGATAGGTTGTCAGTCCACCCCGCATAGAGGGCGGAGCAGGGCCGGCCCATCGACGATGGAAAAAGATCAAAAAAAAAGTTTGCGCAGACATCCACTTTCGCCGTTACAATTGTTGCTTACCTGATGGCTCAACCAGCATATAAGCCACCCTTGCCGCTTGAAATCCCCACCCGGTCTGTCAGATTGCCCGCGATATAATTAGGAATGGCAGAGGCTTTGATGAAGACAGGAACATTTGTAATCGGGGCGGCCTTACTGGCCGTCGCCGGATGTACGGTACCCGCAACAGCGCCGCAGGGCGTCTCTACTCGGGTTGGCAATCTGCCGGAGTCTGTGGTGCGTCTTGCCGCGCCAAACCAAGATCTGACAACAGCGCGTTTGTTGCCCGAAGACGGTTGTTTTTGGTACCAGCATAATGGTCCGGTTGAGACGACACTCGTGCCGCTGCGCGCGGTGGGCGGCAATCCGATCTGCACCAGAAGCCAAGCCTAAAGAATTAAAGGGGACCGCTGTGAGGCGATCCCCGTCTTTTGCCGCAGTTTAGCTACGTGCGACAACGCTTTCTTCTGCCGAATAGAGATAGGCCGTCGAGCCGGTCCGAACATTCGGGTAAAGTTGATTGATATGTGCCATAATCATGCGAACACAGCCCGAGCTTGCTCGGCCCCCGATGCTGCGGGCCTCAGGCGTGCCGTGAATCCGCAGATATGTGTCGCGGTTGCCTTGGAATAGATAGAGCGCGCGCGAGCCGAGCGGGTTTTCTGGACCGGGGTTAACACCGTCCTGAAGGCCGGCATAAAGCTCGGGGTCGCGCTTGATCATATTCTGGGTGGGCGTCCAATGCGGCCATTCCACCTTGCGTTTGATGGTATAGGTGCCCGGCTCATAGAGGTTCCCACGCGCAATCGCGACGCCATAGCGCATCGCGGTGCCACCCTCTTCGATGTGGTAGACATAGCGGGCGACGGCATCCACATGCACATCGCCAACGCGCAGGCTGTCGTTTGCGACAACACGCTGCGGCAAAAAGCGCGGATGCACGCCCCACGGATTGCTTGTGGCCGGATCAAAACCCGCGGGAGTGACCTGCGCGTCCCAAGCAGCCTTTTCAGCACCTGTTGGACGGGTGCGCGCCATCAGCGGCGTGGCGATGGCACTGGAAAACAGCGCGGTGGTTGTCTGGATGAAATGTCGTCTTGTCAGCATGTATTCGCTCCGTAATTGCGTCGCTGCCAAAAGGCAGAAGCATCTGCGTGTATGAAAGACTAACGGCCTGTCCCCGCTGTAGGTTCAAGGAAGAAGACACTTGCTAAAGAAATTGTGATTAAAACCACACGGTTTTGGGGAAGTGCTGGGCCGGAAGGGAGTTTAGCTCGCTGGTTTAAGATAAACGGGCTGCCGCATTCAGTGGCGCCATGCCCGATTTTGGCGGGCGGTACGGGAGATCCGTGAGATCGTGCAATCGGGCAATCGACATTGGCCGACTACGGGATCGCAGCCATGGCGGGGAAAGCGCCGACAGTACCTCCTCAAACGACGAATGTGCCTTTAACAATTAAACCTAAGTTAACTTTTGCAGGTCTCGGAACTGCGCTATTGTGTTGATATGTTGATAAGCCCTCAGAGCGTAACGCTCGACGCCAGCCATTTCGAACTGATTGAGGCGATGACCGATGAGGTGGTCATTCTTGACGCCACAGGTAGGATTGTAGCCGTCAATACAGCATGGAAACTCTTCTGCGAAGAAAACGACGGTGACAGTGGGTCGCATTACGTTGGGGCCAATTATTTCGACATCTGCACTGCGGCGGTGATGGATACTGTGGTACAGGCCGAAGCCGTCTTGGATGGACTTAAAAAAGCTTTGAAATCAGGTGCTTCCTATGAAGGGGAATACCCCTGCGATGGTCCGGGCGTGCGGCGCTGGTTTCAACTGAATGCCAACCGGATGACGATACAGGGCGCGCCTTGTTTGCTGCTTCAGCACCGCAACGTGACGACACGGCGCATGGCCCATGACGATATTGAACGGGCCCATGTGCAGGCCGAGACATTCGCAGCATTGGTCGCCACCACAGGCGAAGCGATCCTGACCTATGATCTGAATGGCCGCATCATCAGCTGGAACCCGGCCGCTGAGCATCTTTACGGCTATACTGAGCAAGAGGCATTGGGCCAATCGGTTGAGATGCTTTATCCGGCGGATTGGTCGACATCCATCTTTTCGTACCGAGATCAGATCATCGCCGGCGCTCTGCGTCAGTTTGATGCGGTCCGCATCGCCAAAGATGGCACAAAGCGTCATGTGACCATTGCCTGTACGCCTATCAGGACGCTGTCGGGGGACATCGTCTCAATCTCTAACATTCACCATGATGTGACGGCCACACGCAAGGCCGAGGAGGTGCGCGATTTAGTGTCTCGGGAGGTCATTCACCGCGCAAAGAACATGCTGTCTTTGGTCACGGCGATGCAGCGCCAAACTGCCAATTCCGCCACGTCGATGATAGAGTTCAACAAGTCCTTCGGAGACCGCATTCAGGCGCTGGCCCGTTCGACCGATTTGCTGGTCGATGGGGGGTGGTCGTCTGTCGATCTTGAACAACTGGTCCGGGCTCAGTTAGATCCTTTCTCGTTCGGGCAGGACGACGTGGTTCATGTGGCCGGCCCTTCTGTTTCACTGGGCCCGCAGGCCTTGCAACTGATCGGTATGGCGCTGCACGAGCTTGCGACCAATTCCACCAAATACGGTGTCATGAGCGATGGATGCGGACATATCGAATGTCGCTGGTCGCACGAAGAAACGGGTGGGTTGCGCTTTCAATGGCGGGAAACGGGGATCACGCTTGATCCTTCCCTTAACAAAGCGTCAGGCTTTGGCAGTAAAGTTCTTTCGGTGCTGGCGCCTGCCATGGTCGGCGGGGCTGCAAAGACTGAAACCAGCGAAGATACACTGACTTGGACGGTCACGATCCCATCCGGCCATTTGGGCAACACTGGTTAAGATTGGTCGTGACAGCCGCGCCTGTCGTTGCGCGCGATCTGTAGGCAATCCGTTCTCCTGTGGAACTAATTTCGCGATTTACGGAACTCTCCCGCGCTGGAAACCTGTTTCTCCTCCAGGAGCGCTACCCCGAACGCGAGAATTGGAGAATATGATGGCCGATGGACATGGCAAGACCGCGACCCTGTACCGTATGGTGATGGAGCAGCACCTCTGCCCCTACGGATTGAAATCGAAAGACCTGTTAGAACGGCAGGGCTATAACGTCGATGACAATCACCTCACCACCCGTGAGCAGACAGACGCCTTCATGGCGAAAGAAGGGGTCGAAACCACGCCGCAGACCTTTATCGACGGTGCGCGGATCGGCGGGTACGAAGATCTACGCGTACACTTTGACTTGGATAAACCCAAAGATGAACAATCAGACACAAGCTATCAGCCGGTAATCGCGATCTTCGGTGTGGCTTTCCTAATGGCTCTGGGCTTGTCTTGGTACGCCTTCGGAAACATCCTTACGCTGCGCGCGTTTGAATGGTTCATCTCGATCTCGATGTGTTTCCTCGCTGTGCAAAAGCTGCAGGACATCGAGAGTTTTTCGACGATGTTTTTAAACTATGACCTGCTGGCGCAGCGTTGGGTGCCCTATGGAAAGGTCTATCCATTTGGCGAGGCGTTGGCAGGTATCTTGATGACTGCAGGCGCGCTGACGTGGCTGTCGGCCCCTGTCGCACTCGTTATCGGCGGGATCGGCGCGGTGTCGGTCATCAAAGCGGTCTATGTCGACAAGCGCGAGCTTAAGTGTGCCTGTGTCGGCGGGTCGAGCAATGTGCCGCTGGGGTTTGTCTCGCTTACCGAGAATGTCATGATGGTTGTCATGGGGATCTGGATGCTGATCAAGGTCTACGGCTGAGCAGTTCCAGGGTGATTTGGGGCGCAGGCGCAGGGCGCGAAAAGAGGGGTATCTGGTCGGGCTGAGAGGATTCGAACCTCCGACCCCCTGCTCCCGAAGCAGGTGCGCTACCAGGCTGCGCTACAGCCCGACCGATGGGCGGCGCATAGCTGAGCTTAGCGGAATTGGCAATTGTTCAGCTAGATGGATTTGGCGTTATGCTGGGGGAAGCCGGGCGAAGATGGGGCGCTGCCCCAGCAGCCTCTGGCTGCTTCCCCGCGGGTATTTAAGAAAGGATGAAGATGAGTGGGGCGGGGCATGAAAAACCCCGCCGCCTTTGTTAGAGGCTCGCGTCGAGCGCTTTGAGGATCGCGTCGCCCATTTCCTTGGTGGTGATGGGGGTGCCGTCTTCGGGGCCCATCAGGTCTGGGGTGCGGGCACCATCGGCGAGGGCTGTCTCAACGGCCTTTTCCAGACGGGCGGCTTCTTCGCCTTGATCGAAGGAGTAGCGCAGCGCCATGGCGAAGCTGAGGATGCAGGCGATTGGGTTGGCTTTGCCTTGGCCCGCGATGTCGGGCGCGGAACCGTGGACGGGCTCGTAAAGGGCTTTGGGGCGCCCGTCGGCGTTGGGCGCGCCGAGGCTGGCGGAGGGCAGCATGCCGAGGCTGCCGGTCAGCATCGCGGCGCAATCGCTGAGGATGTCGCCAAAGAGGTTGTCGGTGACGATCACGTCGAACTGCTTGGGTGCGCGAACCAGCTGCATCGCGCCATTGTCGGCGTACATGTGGCTGAGCTCGATGTCGGGGTATTCGGCATCACGGACGCGCTGTGTGACTTCGCGCCAGAGAATGCCGCTTTCCATGACATTGGCTTTTTCCATCGAGCAGACCTTGCTGCTGCGGCGGCGGGCAAGTTCAAAGGCGGAGCGGGCGACGCGCTCGATCTCGCTTTCAGTGTAGCGCTGCGTGTTGATGCCGACGCGTTCGTTGCCTTCCTCAAAAATGCCGCGCGGTTCGCCGAAGTACACGCCAGAGGTCAGTTCGCGGACGATCATGATGTCGAGACCGGCGACGATGTCTTTCTTCAGCGAGGAGAAATCGGCCAGCGCGTCAAAGCATTGTGCCGGGCGCAGGTTGGAGAAGAGGTCCATCTCTTTGCGCAGGCGCAGGAGGCCGCGTTCGGGCTTCACAGAGAAGTCGAGATCGTCATATTTCGGGCCGCCGACGGCGCCCAAGAGCACCGCATCGACTTCGAGGGCGCGGGCCATTGTGTCATCGTGCAGGGGTGTGCCGTGTTTGTCATAGGCCGCACCGCCGACCAGATCATGCTCTACGTCGAAAGCCAGATCGCGCTTTTCGCCGAACCAGTCGATGATGCGCGTGACCTGCGCCATGACCTCGGGGCCGATCCCGTCGCCGGGGAGGATGAGCAAGGATGGGTTGGCCATGGGAAACTCCTAAAAATACGGTTGCTGATGGGTAGCCTGCGGGTTCCGAAGGGTCAAGATAGCGGGGCTTAGCGCGTGAGATCGGCCCAGACCAGCGCATGGCGACTGGCGGTGTCGCCCTTGGGCCAGATCAGGCCTGCATCGACCACCTGCCAGTCGTGGGAGGGCAGTAGATAGTCGACGCGCATCGGGCCGGTTTGCGTCCAGTTGACTGTGGGGTGGTCGGGCAGCGGGTCTTGTATGGAAGGGTGGGCCAGCAGGGCGGCAATTGCTTCGCCGCGCCCGTCGCCGCGGGTCGGGTCAAGATTGGCATCGCCCAGTAGGATGAAGGGATGTGTCGGCGGGGTGCCGATGCTTCCGGCAAGGTGGTGGACCCAGAAGGCGGTTTCGTCGTGGTTGCGGCGGCCATTGCGGTCTTCGGGGCCGTCGAAGACGGGCGGGGTGGCATGGTAGGTCAGCAGGGTGATGGGGCCATCCGGCAATTCAATAGGCAGCGACCAATGGCCGTTGGACGACAGGCGTTGTGTGGCATGGGCCTTGGCTCCGGCGAAGGGCGTGCCGTCGATCATCGGGTAGAGAGAGCTGGGGAGGTCGCGCCAGATGAGGGTGCTGAAGTCCTGTAGGTCTTCTGTCAGGATCGGGTGGCGCGAGAGGATCGCCATGGCGCCTTGGCCAAAGAAGCGGCCATAGCCATGGGCGTCGCGCGGGCCGCCGAGCTTGCTGTCACCGTCGAGATCGACACCGCTCTGGCGGCCTGCGTTGGGTGGCGCGGCAAAGCGGTAGGGGTAGGGCGCGCCTGCGGCGGTGAGGGCATCGGCGAGGGCAGTGAGGGCGCTGAGTTCGAGATCGTAGTCGATGCCTTGCAGCACGATGATGTCGGGATTGGCGGCGGTGATGGTTTGCACCACCGAAGATACGCTTGGATCATCGCCGCGCAGGATGTCGCGCAGCAGAAGGCCCGGACCTTTGCGCGAAAGCTCGGTGTTGAAGGTGGCGATGCGCAGCGGCTCGGCCTGCGCGAAACTGGCTAGCAGCACTAGCGCTGGCAGCAGCAGGCGGATCAGGCGGCCTGCATATGCGCTTCGGCATAGGCGCGGCGGCGTTTGTCGTGGATCATCTCGGCCACGCGCCCCATGGCGATGCCCCGCATGATCATACTGGCAGGTAGGAAAGCCCATGCGCTTATTGTCCAGATCATGGTTTGCGGATTGCTCAGTGAGATTGGATCTATCAGGTCGGCCGTGGCTTTGACCACTGCGGGAATGATGAAGGGCAACAGAAAGCCAAGCGCGATGTTGATCCGCGCATCGCGTTGAAGTCGGAAGAGCACGTCGCCTCCGGCGGTCGGATCAAAGAGCGGCAGGTTTACCCAAACGTTAAATGCGCCTTGGCGTGCGGGCCAGCCCATGACGCGCACCAGCACTACAAAGGTCGTCAGTGCGATGAGCGAGACAAGATAGGCCAGCCCCGCCGCTGTGCGGATCAGGTTGACGGCTTCATACGGCGCGTCGCTGGGCATCATCAGTACCACCAAGCGTACCGGAGAATAGGGGAAGTCGAGTGCATTGCCCAAGATCGTGCCGAGCGATGTTAGTGCGCCCGTCAGCAGCGTAGGAGCCATTTGGCCCCGTGCGATAAGTGACAGCACGAGGATGGTGAAAAGCAGACTTATAAATCGCAGCCGATTGAACGGCGGCGCATCGCGAAATTCGACGATGCTGGGCTGGCGCGAGTTGTATTCCATGAAGGTCAGGATTGCTGCGATACAGGCCAGCAACACGGTGATCTGGCTCGATTCCGCATCGGCCCCCGGCAAAAGGAGCGCAGGTGTGGCTATCAATAGCGCCACCAATAGGCCACGCGTTGCCGCGCCTGTCATACGTCCGATCACTGCTCTGCCCTTCCAAACTGGCCAGACGCGGTACATTGCCGCGTGCTTGTCCCAACTTGATGGCCCCGATTGCTGGGGCTTGCCTCATTCTTGTCCAATTTTTGCCTTCTTTCTGCGGGTGCCTCAAGGCTTCGCGTGAAGAAGGGCAGGATACTAGGGTATTTTGAGGGAAGGGGTGGTGCGTTCTTGCATCAATTCCATGGCGGATTGATGGCGGGCCGCAACATCTTGTGGGCGTTCGAATTACGCCCACAAGTTGAGTTTAGAAGTGAGCGATTAAACCCAAGGGCGGCTCTGGTTGAGAGAATCCTCATAGCTGTCAATCGCCGTGCCCTTTTCGAGCGTCAGGCCGATGTCATCCAAGCCGTTGAGCAGGCAGTGCTTTTTGAAAGCGTCCACTTCGAAGGGGAATTTCTCACCGTCGGAGGTCGTTACGGTCTGACCTTCGAGATCAATGGTCATCCGCGCGTTGGAGCCTTTTTCGGCGTCTTTCATCAGCACATCGACCTGCTCTTGCGGCAAGGCGATGGGCAGGATGCCGTTCTTGAAGCAGTTGTTGTGAAAGATATCGGCAAAGCTGGGCGCGATGACGCAGCGGATGCCGAAATCTTTGATCGCCCAAGGCGCGTGTTCCCGCGAAGAGCCGCAACCGAAGTTGTCGCCCGCCACGAGGATCTGTGCGTCGCGGTACTGCGGCTGGTTCAGCACGAAATCGGGGATCTCGTTGCCTTCGCGGTCATAACGCATCTCGTCGAATAGGTTCACACCAAGGCCAGAGCGTTTGATCGTCTTGAGGAACACTTTGGGGATGATCATGTCGGTGTCGATGTTCACCAGCGGCATGGGGGCCGCGGTGCCGGTGACTTCTGTAAATTTTTCCATCGGGTTGTCCTTTGGTCTCGCCGGAACTCTACCGCCGCGCGGCGCGTTTCTGGCTATTGGGTATCAAGAGGGCATGGCATGTCGTACCAAACCGGCACGAAAGTGGAATGGGACTGGGGCAATGGCACCGGGACCGGCAAGATCGTCAAGAAATACACGCAGAAGATCACGCTGAAGCTGCAAGGCAGCGATGTGACCCGCAAAGCATCCGATGACGAACCGGCCTATAAGATCGAGCAGGACGACGGCGCGGAAGTGCTGAAGTCCAGCAGCGAGCTGCGCAAAGCCAACTGAGGCTCGCGCAACCCGCCGGGTATCCATTCCCCGCCCGCTCACGCCAATTCGCGCACGTCGGTAAGGTGGCCGGTCAGCGCTGCCGCTGCGGCCATGCCGGGGGACACAAGATGTGTGCGCCCTTTATAGCCCTGACGCCCCTCAAAGTTGCGGTTTGACGTGGCCGCACAGCGCTCGCCGGGGGCAAGCTGGTCGGGGTTCATCGCCAAACACATCGAACAACCCGCAAGGCGCCATTCAAAACCGGCCTCGCGGAAGATGTCTGCAAGCCCTTCTTGCTCGGCCTGAGCACGGACAAGGCCCGAGCCCGGCACGACCATGGCCCGCAGACCGTCTTTGATCTTTTTGCCTTTCAGCACCGCGGCGGCGGCGCGCAGGTCTTCGATGCGGCCATTGGTGCAGGAGCCAATAAAGACCGTGTCGATCTGAATGTCGGTGAGTTTCTGGCCGGGTGTCAGGTCCATATACTCAAGCGCGCGTTTCACCGCGTCGACCTTGCCGCCTTTGAAATCTTCGGGGGCAGGGACCACGGACGTGATCGGCAGCACGTCTTCGGGCGAGGTGCCCCATGTGACGACTGGTGCGATGTCTTCGCCCTTCAGCGTGACGACCTTGTCGAAATGCGCGTCGTCGTCGGAGTAGAGGGTTTTCCACCAGTCCATCGCCGCTTCCCATTGCGCGCCTTTCGGAGCGTGGGGGCGGCCTTTGCAGTACTCAAACGTCTTTTCGTCTGGCGCGATAAGGCCCGCGCGCGCGCCGCCTTCGATGGCCATGTTGCAGACGGTCATGCGGCCTTCCATCGACAGGTCGCGGATCGCTTCGCCGCAATATTCGATAACATAGCCGGTGCCGCCCGCCGTACCCGTGGCACCGATGACCGACAGGGTGATGTCTTTGGCCGTGACGCCGGGGCGCAGCTTGCCGGTGACTTCGACCTTCATGTTCTTGCCCTTGCGCTGGATCAGCGTCTGGGTGGCAAGAACGTGTTCAACCTCGGAGGTGCCGATGCCATGCGCCAGCGCGCCAAAAGCGCCGTGGGTCGCGGTGTGGCTGTCGCCGCAGACGACGGTCATGCCGGGCAGGGTCCAGCCCTGCTCGGGCCCGACGATATGCACGATGCCCTGACGGATGTCCGACACCGGGTAGTAATGCACGCCAAACTCGCGGGCGTTCTTGTCGAGCGCGGAGACCTGAATACGGCTGTCTTCGGTCATCGCCTCGGGGTCTTCGCGGCCTTCGGTGGTCGGCACGTTGTGATCCGGCACAGCGATCGTCTTGTCCGGCGCGCGGACGGTGCGGCCCGACATGCGCAGCCCTTCAAAGGCCTGCGGGCTGGTCACTTCGTGGACCAGATGGCGGTCGATATAAAGCAAGCAGGTGCCGTCATCAGCTTCGTGGACGACATGAGCGTCCCAGATTTTATCGTAAAGCGTCTTGGGGGACATGATGGTCCTCTCCCGTGGTTTGGAATGGCTAAGGGTGTGGCTAAAGGTCGGCTTAAGCCCGAGCAAGAACGCTATGCGTCGCTCCGAAGAAGCGTTCGCGCAGTCGCGCACGGTCGCAAAGGTCAAACACCAGTATCATGGGCCAAGGGATATAGAGCCTTGGCGAGTCTCGCAAGGTGGCATCGCAAGACCTGCGCGGCACAGGTTTTCTTGCTCTAGGGGGGAGGCTGTGCGACCGTGATCTTCCCAAGCTACAAAGGCCGCGCATGATCCCCGAGACACACCCGTTTTCGAATTTCCTCATCTCGCTGCGGGCTCTGTTCGATGGGGTGCTGGGCTTTGGCGAAAGCGTCTTGAACCCCGGCTGGCGGCAGAACCAAATCTTGATCTTGCTTGCACTGGTGGCGCTGGCGTGGATTTTGCACCGGGTCACTGGCACGATGCTGCAAAACTGGGTCCGCTCTCGTGAGGGGTGGTCGAAGTGGCAGCTTCGGGGGGTGGTGCAGGTCAAGCGGCGGCTGGGGCTGATCTGGTTCGCAGTGCTGGCGGGGCTTTTGTATCAAGTGATGCAGAATGTCACATGGCCGTCGCGGTCCTATCTGATCGGCTTGGCGGCCACTTTAGCGGCGATCTATGTCGGCATCGCCTTTGCCGCGCGTCTGGTGCGCAACCGCCCGCTGCGGCGGATGGTGACATGGGGGCTGTGGATCTACGCCACGCTCTACATGCTGAATGTCGCTGACGATGTGGCGGTGTTTCTGGATGGTGTCGCGCTGACTATTGGTGAATTCCGCCTCTCGGTGATGACTGTTCTGACCGCGCTGGTCGTGGTGGGCGCGTTGCTGACAATGGCGCGGCTGGTCAGCACGACAACCGCCGCGACGATACGCAAGAACGAAGACATCAGCCCCTCCATGCAGGTGCTGGCGGTGAAGGGGGTGCAGATCCTGCTTTACGGGTTGGCGTTCTTCATCGGCGTGCGGGCCGTGGGGATCGACCTTACCGGGCTTGCGGTACTGTCGGGTGCGATCGGTGTGGGTCTTGGTTTTGGTCTGCAAAAGGTGGTGTCGAACCTCGTCTCGGGCGTGATCATCCTGCTGGATAAGTCGATCAAGCCCGGCGATGTGATCAGTCTGGGGGAGACCTTCGGCTGGATCCAAACGCTCGGCGCGCGCTATGCGTCTGTGGTGACGCGGGACGGCAAAGAATACCTGATCCCGAACGAAGACCTCATCACCGGGCAGGTGGTGAACTGGTCACATTCTAACGACTTTGTGCGCCTCGATATCTATTTCGGCACGGCCTATGCCGACGATCCCCATGTGGTGCGCAAACTGGCGGTTGAGGCGGCCAAGAGCGTCGACCGTGTGCTGAGCTACAAGGCGCCCGTTTGCCACATCGTGGGCTTTGGCGATTCGTCTGTGGATTACATCCTGCGCTTTTGGATCAAGGACCCGACCGGCGGGCTGACCAACATTCGCGGCAATGTCTATCTGGCGCTTTGGGATGCGTTCAAGGAAAACGACATTTCCATCCCCTTCCCGCAGCGCGAGGTGAAAGTCATCGAAGACAGTCAGTTGGCCCTTTTGCGTGCCTCGGCCGCGCGGGATATGCCCGACTAAGCGGGGATTTGCGCCACGGTTAACGCTGGAAGCACGCGATCCATTGAAAAATGCCCCTTGGGTCGCTAAATTGGGGCTGCTCGGCACCGGGGCAAGCGTTCAGCATTGGCGGTGCATTACGAAGGAGGACAATGTCCTGTCTCTTAACGTTGACGCAGCGCAGGCTGCTGACCATGGGGCCGCAATGACTGCCGCCTCGCAAATCGCAACCAGCGACGACCTGCTGGCGCTTATCCTTTCCTCGTTGAATGACGACAAGGCCGAAGACATCGTGCAGATTGATCTGCGCGGCAAAACGGCCATCGGCGACTATATGGTGATCTGCTCGGGCCGCTCTACGCGGCAAGTTTCGGCGATCGCGGAAAAGCTGGCACAGGCCGTCAAAGACGCCACCGGACGTACGTCCAAAATGGAAGGCCGCGAAACCGGCGACTGGGTCTTGATCGACACAGGCGATGTGGTTGTGCATGTTTTCCGCCCCGAAGTCCGCGAGTTCTACCAGCTTGAAAAGATGTGGCTGGGCGGCGAAGACGCGGCCGCGGTCATTCCGCACTGATCCCGCGTTTGCGGGTCTAGACCATGCGGGTACATATCTGCGCCATGGGCCGGCTTCGCGCCGGTCCCGAAAAATCTCTTGTAGATGACTATCTCACCCGGTTTGACCGGACCGGGCGCGGTCTGGGCCTTGGCCCTGCGCGCGTGGTTGAGATGGAAGACAAAAAGGGCGGTGGCATGGCTGCCGAAGCCGTCCTGTTACAGCGCGCGATCCCGCAGGGTGCGGTGATCTGCGTGTTGGATGAGCGCGGCAAAGTCGAAACCTCCCCCGCTTTTGCCGAACGGCTTGGCACTTGGCGTGATGCCGGGCGTGGGGATTTGGCCTTTGTCATCGGTGGGGCGGATGGCATTGACCCCAGCCTGCGTGCACAGGCGGATCATGCGCTGTCTTTTGGCAAGATGGTCTGGCCGCATATGCTGGTGCGGGTCATGCTGGCCGAACAGCTTTACCGCGCGGCGGCAATCCTATCGGGCGGGCCTTATCACCGGGTGTGACCTCGGCGTGAATTAGCGCAGCGGAACGGTGACAACGCCCGAAGCCCAACCATCCATACTATCGCGCGCCTGAATGCTCACCTCGGTTACCCCGTTGGGAATGCGCACGCCGGATAGCGAGCGGGTGAACGGCTGCTCTTCGATATGGGGGTGCGCCAGATTGCGCGTGCCCAAAGGTTCCCCATCTGGGCCAAGGACACGCCAAGCATCTGCATAATGCTCCCAACCGCTGTCGTTATGGCGGACGGTTACGTCAAACTTCCAAAGTTCACCAAGCTGCTCAACCGTGACATTCACAATCGACGGCGGATCGGTCAGGGCCGGCGTGGCAAAGGCCAGCGAGGCGAGGATGAGGCTGCGTTTGAACATGTGGGACTACCTAAAATACCAGACTGAATATAGCGTGTTTGCTGGCGGTTCCAAGGTGGGCAAATGCGATGACCTCACAATTCACCGTGATGCCGCGAATTGGTGGTGCAATTGCACAAGCGGCGCGGCAAACTGGTCAAACCCGCGTCACAAAGCCTATGCTGCGCGGTAAGAGGAGGATCGCGATGGACATGCCAACACCCGACGCCGGGATCATAGCGCGCAAGGCGCGAATCGTTGCGCGGCTGCGCGCGGTCTTGCCACAGGCCGCCGTGATCGACGATGTACATGAGACGCGGGCCTATGAATGCGACGCGCTGACCGCCTATAAATGTCCGCCCCTTGCCGTGACCCTGCCTGCCAGCACCGAAGAAGTCTCGACCGTTCTGCGCATCTGCCATGAGGAAGGCGTTCCCGTCGTGCCGCGCGGATCGGGCACATCGCTTGCAGGTGGGGCGCTGCCTACCGCCGATAGCGTGGTGCTGGGCGTGGCGCGGATGGCCGAGGTGCTTGAGGTCGATTATGACAACCGCCTCATGCGGGTGCAAACCGGGCGCACCAATCTCAGTGTGACTGGCGCGGTGGAGGAGGATGGCTTTTTCTACGCGCCTGACCCCTCCAGCCAGTTGGCCTGCGCCATCGCGGGCAATATCGCGATGAACTCTGGCGGGGCGCATTGTCTGAAATACGGGGTCACCACGAACAATCTGCTGGGCGTCACGATGGTGATGATGGATGGCGAAGTGGTCGAGATCGGCGGCGGCTTTATGGATGCGGGCGGGCTTGATCTCCTGGGGGTGATCTGCGGCTCTGAGGGGCAGTTGGGCGTCGTGACAGAAGCGACCCTGCGCATCCTGCCCAAACCCGAAGGCGCGCGGCCCGTGCTGATGGGGTTTGACGACAACGCCGTGGCGGGGGCCTGCGTCAGTGACATTATCAAGGCGGGGGTTCTGCCCGTTGCGATCGAATTCATGGACCGCCCCTGTATTGAGGCGACCGAGGCGTTCGCCCACGCAGGCTACCCGATGTGCGAGGCCTTGCTGATCGTTGAGGTTGAAGGCTCAGACGCCGAGATTGACCACCAGCTACAGCTCATCAAAGAGATCGCGCAGCGGCACAACCCGGTGGAGCTGCGCGAAAGCACCAGTGCAGAGGAAAGCGCCGCCATTTGGCTCGGGCGCAAATCGGCCTTTGGCGCGATGGGGCAGATCAACGATTACATGTGCCTTGATGGCACGATCCCGGTGACCGAACTGCCGATGGTGCTGCGGCGTATCGGTGAGATGTCGGACAGCTATGGCCTCAAGGTCGGCAACGTCTTTCATGCGGGTGACGGCAATATGCACCCGTTGATCCTGTTTGACGCCAACAAGCCCGGTGATCTGGAAAAATGCGAAGCCTTTGGCGCGGATATCCTGCGGCTTTGTGTTGAGGTCGGCGGCTGTCTGACCGGAGAGCATGGCGTCGGCATCGAAAAGCGCGATCTGATGCATGTGCAATATGCCCCGGCGGACCTGGAGGCGCAGTTGGCTGTGAAGGATGTCTTTGACCCGGCGTGGTTGCTCAACCCCGCCAAGGTGTTTCCATTGGATGTTACAGAAGGGCGGCGCGGGCGTGGCGTGTCGGTGGCCGCGTGAGGGTTGCCAGCGAAGCCGATTTGGTTGAGGCGGTCCGCAGCGCAGCGGGGCCGCTGTCTTTGCGCGGGGGGAATACGCGGGGCATGGCCGGGACGGGTACGGCACTGTCACTGGCTGGACTGCGTGGTATCACCCTTTACGAGCCGGGCGCGCTGACGCTTGTCGCGCAGGCGGGCACGCCAGTGGCAGAGATTGAAACGGCCCTCACCGCCGAAGGCCAGCGGCTGGCCTTCGAGCCGATGGATCATCGCGCCTTGATGGGCACGACCGGAGAGCCGACGATCGGCGGGGTCTTTGCCGCCAACGTCAGCGGGCCGCGACGGCTTGCCGTCGGCGCTGCGCGGGATTTTTTGCTGGGCGTGCGCTACGTTGATGGGCAAGGCAACATCGTTAAAAATGGCGGTCGAGTGATGAAGAATGTCACCGGCTATGATCTGGTAAAGTTGCTGGCCGGGTCGCGCGGGACATTGGGCGCGCTGACCGAAGTCTCGCTTAAGGTTTTACCCGAACCGGAAACCAGCGCGACGCTTGTGCTTTCTGATCTGGACGATCCCGCCGCCATCGCCGCCATGGCACAAGCGATGCGCAGCCCTTTCGAGGTCACCGCAGCAGCCCATGACCCGGCACAGCGCCGGACGTATCTACGGTTGGAGGGGTTTGAGGCCTCTGTCACTTACCGCATCGGGCGGCTGAAGGATCTGCTCTCGGCAACCGGTGCCGCGCTTGAGAGCCTCGCGGCGAAGCCCTCCACCACGCTCTGGCGCGACCTGCGTGATGTGACGGCCTTGCATGGGGCGCAGGGGGATGTCTGGCGGGTGCATTGCCGTCCGACGGAGGCACCGGCGCTGGCGGCAAAGGCCGGAGCAGAGGCGCATCTTTATGATTGGGCCGGGGGGCTGATCTGGTTGCGTATGGCCCCCGGCGCGGATCTGCGTGCCCGGTTGGGCCGCTATAACGGTCACGCGACGCTCTTGCGGGCCGATGAGGCGGCGCAGGCTCTGCCCCGGCAGGAACCCGAAGCACCCGGTGTTGCGCGGTTGACGGCAGGGCTCAGGGCCAAGTTCGACCCGCGCGGCATTTTCAACGCCGAAGCCTTGGCGCTGTCCACATGACATTGCTGCTGATCTTTCTCATCGTATTTCTGATCGGCCCGTTTCTGTTCAAAGCGCTGATCGCCGTGTCACCCTCCCTGCGGGCCATCCGTGCCTTGGGGGCCGTGGTTCTGGCCGCTTTTCTGATCGCCATCGGCCTGCGCTACGGCCTCTTGCGCTATTGGACCGACAGCCTGTGGTTGCTGGGGGCCGTTGCCCTCGCGCTCTGGTCCGCTTGGATCGCGGTGATCGCGCTGGTGGTCCAAGCGCTTCGCCGCGCTGACCCGCGCCCCGCCATGCACCGGTGGAGCGGGGTTCTGGGGGCCGTGGGCACCACGGTTCCTTGGTTCGGCCTCGTCCTCGCGAACCTCATGCGCAGCACATAATTTCGGAGCATCCATGCAGACCACATTCACCCCCGAACAGTTGCAGGATCCTGACACGCAGCGCAGCAACGACATCCTGCGGGCCTGCGTGCACTGCGGTTTTTGCACAGCGACTTGCCCGACCTATCAGGTCTTGGGCGATGAGTTGGATAGTCCGCGCGGGCGCATCTACCTGATCAAGGACATGCTGGAGAATGACCGCGACCCGGATCCAAAGACGGTCCTGCACATCGACCGCTGTCTGTCCTGCCTTGCCTGTATGACGACCTGCCCGTCGGGGGTCCATTACATGCATCTGGTCGACCACGCCCGCAGCTATATCGAAGAGCGGTACAAGCGGCCAATGGGCGAACGCGCGCTGCGTTGGATGCTGGCGCGGATATTGCCCTATCCGACACGCTTTCGATTGGCGCTGTTGGGGGCAAAGATCGGTCGGCCCTTCGCGCGGCTGATGCCCGACGCCCGGCTGCGCGCCATGCTTGAGATGGCGCCAAAGACGATCCCCCCGGTCAGCCGGAATGACGATCCGCAGAGCTTCCCGGCTGAGGGTCAATCGCAGCGCCGTGTCGCCCTGATGACCGGCTGTGCCCAACGGGCGCTGAACACCGATATCAATGACGCCACGATCCGGCTGCTCACCCGTGCGGGCTGTGAGGTGGTGGTTGCCGAAGGCGCGGGCTGTTGTGGGGCGCTGACCCATCACATGGGCAAGACCGATGAAAGCCACGCTCATGCCGCACGCAACATCCGCGCGTGGTGCGCCGAGATTGACGGTAAGGGGCTGGATGCAATCGTCATCAACACCTCGGGCTGTGGCACCACGGTGAAGGACTACGGTCATATGTTCCGAAATGACCCGTTGGCAGAAGATGCCGCCCGGGTCTCGGCCTTGGCGAAGGATGTGACCGAGCTGCTAGCGGACTTGGACCTGCCCTTCGCCGCACCTGCGGAGCAAGGCATGGTCGTGGCCTATCACGCGGCTTGTTCTCTGCAACACGGGCAGCAGATCAAGACCGCGCCGAAAATGCTGCTGAAACAGGCGGGGTTCACGGTGGTGGAACCGGCTGACAGCCACCTCTGCTGCGGCTCGGCAGGGACCTATAACCTCATGCAGCCAGAGATTTCGGCCAAGCTGAAAGAGCGCAAGATCAAGACGCTGGAGGCAAAGTCGCCGGATGTGATCGCGGCGGGCAATATCGGGTGCATGATGCAGATCGGCTCGGGCACCGGGGTGCCTGTGGTGCATAGTGTCGAACTGCTCGATTGGGCCTGCGGCGGGCCAAAACCGCCCGCGCTGAGCCGCGACCCCGATGCGCCTGCGCAAGTGCCGCGTTTGCGTTAATCCTACGCCGTATTTTCGCCGCAACTCCCCTATATCTGCCAAAGTGAACATGGTTTTGAGGTGCATTTTGCGACAATTGTTGGCGGCTATTCTCAGCGTCTTCACCTTTGCCACGGCGGCAATGGCCCAAGACAGCGCGCTCAAAGCGCTCGACAACGGTGTCGACGCCGCCGCTTGGGAGGCTGTGGGCCGTTTGGACATCGGCGGCACCGGCTTTTGCACCGGCACGCTGATCGCGCCGCGACTGGTGCTGACCGCTGCGCATTGTCTTTTTGACCGCGAAACCAAAGCCCGGATCGACCATGGCGAGGTGCAGTTCCTTGCCGGGTGGCGCAATGGTCGCGCCGGGGCGTACCGCGATATCCGCCGCGCCGTCGTGCATCCCGCCTACGTCTATGACGGTGAGGTTTCCTCAGGCCGGGTGCGCAATGATCTGGCGCTTTTGGAACTGTCGCGCCCCATCCGCAACACGACGATCCGCCCCTTCGGCACCGCCGCGCGTCCGCGCCCCGGTGACAGCGTGGGCGTGGTCAGCTATGCCCGCGACCGGGCAGAGGCGCCGTCCCTGCAAGAGGTCTGCAAGGTGCTGGCCCAGCAGGAAGGGGTTCTGGTGACCTCCTGTTCGGTTGATTTCGGCTCCAGCGGCGCGCCGATCTTTAGCATTGTCGCGGGCGAGGCGCATATCGTCTCAGTCGTGTCGGCCAAGGCTGAGGTTGAAGGCACGCAGGTTTCCCTTGGCACGGCTTTGGGCGCGCCCTTGGCGCTGCTGCAAGCCGAACTGGTGGCGGGCAAAGGTGTGTTTCTCGATTCCAACCCCGCAGGCAAACGCATCCGGGTCGGCGAAGAGCGCGGCACCGGGGCGAAATTCATCCGGCCCTAAATCTGCGACCCCAAGACTTGAAAGCGCGCAGAACCCATCCCACATGAGCTTTGCCGAGGTGCCTCAATAGGGCTTCGGCGCTTGAAAAACCGGGTCTGTCCAATGGTGGAAGGCCCGATATGTCAATCGCTCTAAAATGAGGATGAACACATGCGTACCTTTGATTTCGCACCCCTTTACCGCTCCAGCGTTGGTTTTGACCAGATCGCCAATATGATGGACCGGGTTTTGACCAATGATGGGGCCACCCCCAGCTATCCCCCGTATAATATCGAAAAGCTTGATAACGATGCCTACCGCATCTCTATTGCCGTCGCCGGCTTCTGTGACAGCGACCTGAGCGTTGAAGTGCGTGAGAAGGCGCTGATCGTTTCGGCCCGAAAAGCGGATGAGGATGAGGCCAAATCCTATCTGCACCGTGGCATCGCCACCCGCGCCTTTGAGCGTCGCTTCCATTTGGCGGACCACGTTCAAGTGACCGGGGCGGCCCATGCCAACGGCATGCTGCACATCGAGCTTGAGCGTCAGGTGCCCGAGGCCCTGAAACCACGCCAGATTGCAATCTCTTCCGAGGTGAAGGCGATCGAAAAAGACGTGGTTGACGCCAAGTCCGTGAACTAAGCGTCAATTGAGCCCGCTTTGCGAAGGCCCGCTTTTGGCGGGCCTTTTTCGTTGGTGGGGGTACTTGAGGGTGCCTGCGGTTGGGAGGATATCTGCCGAGGGTCAGGCCAGAAAACGGCGGCTTTCTGCTGCGCAGCAAGAGGGCCGAAACCACGGTTCAACTGTCGCGTTGAGTGGGGGACTGGGCAGGCGTGCCCGGGCAACAGCGTGCAACAATTCGCACGCGTAATGAAAGGAAGAACCATGACTAACTATGCAAATTCCCTACGCAAACTGACCCTGACCACAGCGGTGGCCGCACTTATGGCCGCGCCGGTTGCGGCACAAACCATGGATGCGGGCGTCGGCTCTGACGTGAGCGCGGATGTGCCAGGCACCGATGTCGATGCGCGTGTCGGAGCTGAAGCAGAGAGCGCCCTGTCGACCGACCAAACGATCGCGGCAGACGCTCAGACGGACGCGGACATCGCGTTTGATGGCAGCACCGTGGCTGTGGCTTCGGACGACACTGTGATCGGCACAATTTCCAACGCGGAACCGCAAGATGACGGCTCGGTCCGTTATTCGATTGATCTGGCCGACGAGTTTGCTGCGGGCAGTGACCGTGCGGTCGTGCAGATTGACCAAGTTGTCGACGCGGATGGCCAGCTTGCCATCGGTATGACCGGCGAAGAATTTGCCGCAGCCCTGACCCAGCAGACCACTGCGGGCGGCACGGCACAGACCCAGACCAACTAAGACGGGTCATCCCGATAGGGCGTTTCTCTCCCCCGCCCGGAGGCCGGCAGCGTGAAAGCGCTGTCGGCTTTTTTGCGTATGTTGACCAGTTCCGTTACCTAACACCCGGCTTGCGCGTGAAATAAGGGCCGCGCGGGGTGATCCCCGGCGGCCCTAAATCGTTTCAGCGGGTCTTTAAGTTTTAGACCGACAGGCAGACGTATTTCATCTCAAGATAGTCCTCGATCCCGTGGTGGGAGCCTTCGCGGCCAAGGCCGGATTGCTTGACCCCGCCAAAGGGCGCAAGTTCGGTCGAGATGATGCCGGTGTTCACGCCGACGATGCCATATTCCAGCGCCTCGGCCACTTTGTAGACGCGGCTCAGATCCTTGGCATAGAAATAGGACGCGAGGCCAAAGATCGTGTCGTTGGCCATGGCGATCACGTCATCTACGCTATCAAATTTGAACAGCGGAGCGAGGGGGCCAAAAGTCTCTTCCTTGGCGACCTTCATGTCCTGCGTCACGCCTGTCACGATGGTCGGGCCAAAGAAGTTGCCGCCCATGTCGTCCTTGGCGTTGCCCAGAATGATCTCAGCACCGTTGTCGACCGCGTCCTTGATGTGCTCGCGCACTTTGTCGGAGGCTTCGGGGTTGATGAGCGGGCCAAGGTCTGTGCCCTCTTCAAGGCCGTCGCCGACCTTCATTTTGCTCACCCGGTCTTTCAGCTTGGCCGCGAATGCGTCATAAACGCCCGCCTGCACATAGATCCGGTTGGCGCATACACAGGTCTGGCCGTTGTTGCGGAACTTGCACATGATCGCGCCTTCAACGGCGGCATCCAGATCGGCATCGTCAAAGACGATGAACGGCGCGTTGCCGCCCAGTTCCATGGAGCATTTCATTACCTGATCGGCGGCCTGTTTCAACAGGATGCGCCCAACTTCGGTGGAGCCGGTGAAGGTCAGCTTGCGCACGGCGGGGTTCTCGCAGAACTCCTTGCCCACGGCAGACGACGACGACGATGGCAGCACGTTAAACACACCCGCCGGGATGCCCGCACGTTCCGCCAGCACGCCCATGACGATGGCCGACAGCGGGGTTTCTGCCGCAGGGCGCGCGACGAAGGAACAGCCTGCCGCCAGCGCCGGAGCCGCCTTGCGGGTGATCATCGCATTCGGAAAGTTCCACGGCGTGATCGAGGCTGCCACACCGATGGGCTGCTTCATCACCATGATGCGTTTGTCGCGCTGGTGGCCGGGGATCATCTCGCCGTAGATGCGCTTGGCCTCTTCGCCGAAGAATTCGATGAAGGACGCGCCATAGGCGATCTCGCCCTTGGCTTCGGCCAGCGGTTTGCCCTGTTCGGCGGTGAGGATGGTGCCCAGATCGTCTTGGTTCTCCATCATCAGGTCGAACCATTTGCGCATCACGGCGGCGCGTTCCTTGCCGGTCCAAGTGGCCCAGTCCTTCTGCGCTTTTTCAGCTTGGGCAATAGCGCCCGCAACCTGTGCGCGGCTGAGGTCAGCGACCTGCGCGATGACATCGCCCCGCGCGGGGTTGGTCACGTCGAATGTGCCGTCGTCGCCATCAACCCATTGGCCACCGATATAGGCGCGTGTTTCCAGCAGGCTGGGGTCTTTGAGTAGTGATTTCAGATCCGTCTTTGCATCAGTCATGTCATCTCTCCGCTATTCTCTCTAGCCTCCAAAGCAACAACAGGTATGATTGTCCAGTTCAGTTTGATCAAATCCGGGGTGGGAGACCCAAATGATGCTTGATGATGCCTACGCAAATGCCGCCTATATTGATGGAGCCGACGGCTTTCCGCCCCGCTGGGAAAAGGACGCAGAGGCATTTCGCGCCGCGCTTGGCGCGCGGGCGCAGTTGAATGTCCGCTACGGCCCCTCGGACCGGCAAAAGTTCGATCTGTTCCAGCCCGAAGGCGTGTCACGCGGCACGGCGGTCTTTGTGCATGGCGGCTATTGGAAGGCGTTCGACAAGAGCTATTGGTCGCATCTGGCCGCCGGACCTTTGGCGCGGGGCTATGCTGTGGCGATGCCGTCTTATGACCTTTGCCCCGATGTGCGCATCTCTGAAATCTCGACCCAAATCGCTGCTGCGCTGACCGAAGTGGCGAACCGGACGCAGGGCACAATCGTCCTGTCGGGCCATTCGGCGGGCGGGCATTTGGTGGCGCGGATGACCGACCCTTTGCTGCTCGGCTCAGACGTGCGCGACCGGATCACGCGGATCGTGCCGATCTCTCCAGTGGCCGACCTCGCGCCGCTGCTCGAGACTGAGATGAACAACACCCTGCGTCTGGATGAAGCCGAAGCCGCCGCCGAAAGCCCGATAAACATGACCCCGCCACATGGCGTCGATGTAACCGTTTGGGTTGGCGCGGACGAGCGGCCCGTCTTCCTTGAACAAGCCGAGAGTTTCGCCCGTAGCTGGGGCGCGAAGCAGGTGGTGGCCGAGGGCAAGCACCATTTCGACGTGATCGACCCGCTGGCCGAAGCCGATAGCGACCTGACCAAGGCACTTTTGGGCAGCTAAACCGCTTGCGCCCCGACAAATGCCCTGCGCCAAGGCGTAAGGCATTTGCCGCAGTGCTGCAGAGGCACTATGTCGGGAGGGAAAGGCCCCTGTTCGGCCGCGCGACTTAATTGAAAAGGGCCGAAGATGAAAATCGTCAAATGGGTGTTCTGGGTGACCATTTGGGTGATGGTGGGGGCGTTCTTTCACTACACCTTGCCGCAAACCGATATCGTGCGGGTTACGGACACCTATGAAAAGCGGATCGACTTTGGCAACAGCTCGATCTTCTGGGCGGGCTCTTCGATCGACAGCGCCGGGCAGGCGATCAACCGCGATGTCTTTTTCATCCAGACCCGCCGCGCCAAGGGCGATGTCATGGTCTACCGCAACGAAGACACCGGCTGGGGCTGGCCGCCCTATTTCAAATTCGACACCGCCAACCTTCAGGCCGAGGCCGCGGATGCGCGCAGTACCACCGGCGCGCCGCAGTATTACGCGCTGAAACACTATGGTTGGCGCAGTGAGCTTTTGTCGATCTACCCCAATGCCATCTCGCTTCGCGCGGTCGACGGACCGGACGCGGCCAAGGGCATTCCCTTTGTCACCATCATCGTGCTGCTGCTTTTCGTGGCGCTGGTCTATGCGATCTGGGTACGTTGGCGGCGGTTCCGCCGGGCGCGGTTAGACCCAAAGATCGAGGCGATCGAAGACGACATCGCCGCGCGGCGGGGCCGCTTTGCCCGTTGGCGCGCAGAGCGTCGCGCGCGGAAGTAACCTTTTAAGAACTGCAAGCGCTGAGCGGGGCAAGAAGTGCCCCGCATTCAGATAAACTCTGGTATTCCATCCTATATGGACATCATCCTCATCACGACGATCATCGCGTCGCTCTTTGTGGTCATCGGCTTGGCTGAGCCTTTGGCGGCGCGGTTGCGCCTGCCGTTCAGCGTGATCCTTGCGGTCGTGGGCATCCTTATCGGGGCCTCGGCGATCTTTTTGCTGCGTACGGACCTGACCGATGCACTGAACCCGATGGCCGCGGCCATTCTGGGGTTGCCGATCCGGTCGAACGTCTTCCTTTACGTCTTCCTGCCGACGCTGTTGTTCCAAGCGACCTTGGGGATGAACCTGCGGCGTATGGTCGATGACTGGGTGCCGATCTTGGTGCTGGCCGTGGTGGCGGTGGTGGTGGCCACGGTCAGCATCGGCTACGCGCTTTTCTGGGTCAGCGCGATTCCACTGGCAGCTTGCCTGCTGATTGGGGCAATTGTTTCAACCACTGACCCTTCGGCGGTGGTCTCGATCTTCCGCTCCATCTCGGCCCCGCGACGGTTGGCGCGGATCATTGAGGGCGAAAGCCTGCTGAACGACGCCGCGGCCATCGCGCTGTTTGGCCTTTTCATGGGCTATGTGATGCTGGGCATCCCCGACCCGGAACTGGGCAATGCCCTCGCGCAATTCCCGGTGTTGATCGCGGGCGGGGCCCTGGTGGGCTGGCTGGGCGCGCGGATCGCGGTTTGGGTGATGGCGCTGTTTGCACGGCACGAACTGGCGCAGCAGTCGATCTCAGTCGCGCTGCCCTATCTGGCTTATATCGTGGCGGAACAAAGCGTTGGCGCGTCTGGGGTGATCGCCGTGGTCGCGGCAGGGCTGACGCTGAACCTGACCGCGCCGGGACGGCTGCCACCGCAGGCGCTGACCAACCTGCGCGAGCTTTGGGATGTGTTGGCCCATTGGGCGGGCGCGCTGATCTTTATCCTCGCCGCCCTGCTGATCCCGCGCTTGCTGGAGGAAGTCCGGCTGGAGGATTTCTTTCTCATTGCCGTGGTCGTGGTGGCTGCCATCTTCGCACGCGCGGTGATCCTTTTTGGTCTGCTACCCTTGCTGACCGCGGCAAAGCTTTCTCCGCCAGTTGAGCGTCCCTACCGTGCGGCGATCCTTTGGGGTGGGCTGCGCGGCGCGGTCACGCTGGCGCTGGCGCTGGCGGTAACGGAAAGCGTGCGGGTGCCGGACGACATTCAGCGGATCGTGGGTATCTTGGCCACCGGGTTCACGCTGTTTACGCTGTTGGCCCAAGGTACCACGCTGCGCTGGATCATTGGGCGCTTGGGGCTGGATCAGCTTTCGCCCATCGACCACGCGCTGTCGCGGCAGGTCATCGCCGTGGCCTTGCAGACCGTGCGCGAGGACGTGGCCCAAACGACCGAGAATTACGACCTCAACCGCGATATTGTTCGCTCTGAGGCCAAGAGGTTTGGCGAGCGGCTTGAGACGGCGGTGAAGACCGCAGAAGATGCGACCGATATCCTTGACCGTGACCGCATTGCGCTTGGCCTCATCGCCCTTGCCGGGCACGAGCGCGATACGATCCTTGCGCGGGTACGGGAGCGAACGATCTCTGCGCGCATGGCTGATTTGGTGCTCTCGGACGCGGATCGGCTGATCGAAGGCGCGCGGACCCAAGGCCGCAGCGGATACCAACGCGCGGCACGGCGCAGTGTGGCCTATGGGCGCACTTTTCGCGCGGCTGCGGTACTGCACGGGCGCTATGGTGTCTCTGGCCCGCTGGCGCGGATGACGGCAGACCGGTTTGAAATGTTGCTGTCGCAAAGGTTGATTTTGCGCGACTTGGGGACATTCATCGACGGCCGCATTCGGCGTATTCACGGGCGCCGGGTGGCAGAACTGCTGCATGACCTGCTGGCGCGGCGCATCGAAGGGATTGAAACCGCGCTTGAAGGGCTGCGGCTGCAGTACCCCGGCTATGCCGAGGAATTGGAACGGCGTTTCATTCGTCGCACCGCGCTGCGTTTGGAAGAGCGCGAATACACCCTCATGCGCGAGGATGGCCTATTCGGGGCCGAGGTCTATACCGCGCTGATGCAGGAATTGGCGACGCAGCGGATGGCGGCGGAAGGGCGGCCTGGGCTTGATCTTGCGGTACGGCGCGGGGCGTTCATTGAGCAATTCCCTCTGTTTACCGATCTGGGCCAAGCAGCCCTTAAGCGGCTCAGCCGGTCGCTGAAAACCCGCTATGTCGATATTGGCGACGTGGTTCTGCACAAAGATAGTCCGGCGCGCAGTGTGTTTTTTATCGCGTCAGGTGCGGTCGAATTGGAGGTCGCGGGCCAGACGTGGCGGCTGGGCCGGGGCGAAATGTTCGGACAGATGGCCATCCTGACCAACCGGGTGCGCCGGGTGGATGTCCGCGCCATTGCGCCTACGACCCTCTTGGTATTGGACGAAGACCGCTTTCGCCGCCTGCTTGAGCGTAGCGGGGCATTGCGAGAGGCCGTTCGGGCCAGCGCGGAGAAGCGGGGGATCGATCCGGTTGATCTGATCTCTGGCGACGGTGCGAGGTGAGTGTGTGGGAAAAGCCCTAGGACGGCAGTAGGGCTGCTGGCCAAGTGTTTGGAACATAGGCTGTGCAGCGGTATTTAAGAAAGGATGAATGGGGGAGGTGCGCGTGCAATTGCGGTCGGTGCGGCCAGTTGGCCAGCCGCACCGTAAAAAGCGGAATCAATCGTCGTTTGTGATCTCGCCGGTGCTTGCGTCAATCAGCACTTCGCGTTCGCCACTGGCATCGGTCAGTTCGACTTCATAGACCATGCGGTCATCCTCTTCGTCGAGCGACAGTTCTTCAATTTGGGTGCCTTCTTGGCCCTCAAGCTCGGCCAGAGCTTTCATCAGAATTTCGCGGGAGTCGCCGGCGGCGCGTAGCTCATCCTCTTGGAACAGACCACTTAGAAAGCTGGTCAATTCTTCTTCAGATTGGGAGAGTACCTCACCTGTTGCAGCGTTAACGGTGACTTCATAGACGGCGTCGCCCCGGACAAGGTCGATCTCATAGACCAGCGCGTCGCCTTCGGTTTCAATCTCGGCCTCCAGCACGCCGCCATCGATGCTGCCTTGGGCGGCTTCAATCGCTTGGGACATGGAGATCTGGTTTGTCTGCGATGCAGTGTCTTGGGCAAAGAGGGCTGCAGGGGCAAGCAGGAGAGATGTGGCGATAGCGGTGAACTTATGTGGCATTGGAGACCTCATTGGTTGCGTTGTGGTTCTGCCGACCCGCTGGTGAGATGCGGTATCGGCGTTCCCGGCTCAACGCGTGGCACTCGAGGCTGTTCCATAGGGGAGGGCGGTCGTGTCAATCAGCGAAAAGGTTGTCAGTCTGCGCTATCGCGCGGGCTTTATCGTCGCTGACGGTGAGGAAGCGCGCCAGTGCTGCGGTGTTTGTATCCGTGTCGGCGAATTCAGACAGGCGGGTGTAGTTTTGAAACTGGGCATCGCGAATTTGGTCAGCTTCGTGCAGCATATCGCCTCGGATCGTAGGCAGCAGGCGCGACAGGGTTTCTTGGGAAGTTTGGTCTCCGGCCAGCCCGATGCGCATGGCGTGACCGGTCAGATAGGTATCCGTCAGGCTACACTCGATCTCAAGCATGCGCACTTGGGCGCGGTCTGAGGCGAAATCATTCAGCAGGTCGAGATTGGATGTGTCCATACAGACGATTAGCCGCGCGCTGTCATAATAATCATAGAGCATCCGCATCAGCGCGCGCCGGTGCCGGGTGCGTTTTTCAAGCGTGGTTTGGATGCCGCCGAGATCCGGCAGGGGGGTGTCTTCCTCGCTAAATAGAAAGTCGATTGCGGGCAGGTTGGTTACCTGCCGCATTCGTTCCAAGACCCGTTTGGCCACATGCCATTTCTTCGCGATGACGATCAGCAGTTCCCGCTCGCGGCCAAGGCTGGCTTCGGTCTCCCAAAAACGGGTGGCAAAGCGGCGGCCAATGCGGCCCCGCGCGGTAAGGAACTTGAACAGGCTGCCGCCTTCGTTGCTGATCTGAAACTGCACGCCCCGCGCTGAATAGAGCAGGCCGAGACGGCGTTTTAGGTCCAGCGCCTCGGGGCTAATTTTGCGCGCGAAGAGGTAATCTTGGCTTAGCAGCAGGTCGTAGTGATCATTGTAGAAAGTAACCGGCATGCCGTAGTCGGTGAACAGCAGGAAGGTCAGGCTGCGGTTGGAGATTTCCCCCTCGGGGACGAGGTGGCGCACGAGGGTTTGAAAGAACGTTTCATCCGGGATCCAAGTGCTGCGGAAAAAGCGCATCACATCGCGGCGCTTGCGGGTGAATGCGATCAGCGCCTCGACCGTGCGTCGGCGCAGGCACCACCATTGGCTGCCGATCTGCACCTGTAGGTCGGCGGGGATCTTGCGCGTAAGGCCGAGGCGTTTTTGAACGTCGAACATCGCATAAAACCGCTTGCGCTGTGTGCGTTCGTTGAACCAATGGCGGTAGATCAGCCGCTCTTCTTTCCAGCCGGTTTTGATCCAGTCGCTTTCGAAAAAATCCACACTTTCGATGAAGTCGGTGTCGTTATCATCAAGAAACTGATGCGCGTATTCTGCCGATTTGATTGCCATGCAATCGCCGGACATCAGGTAGAAATGCGTGGCGCGGGGAAAGCTTTCCATTGCGGCGTTGAGCGTATCGATCGTGGCCTGCACCAAAGACCATTCGCCCCAGCCGCAGCGGATACGTTTGCGCGGGAAGGTGATGTTGGGATTGCCTTCCAAGGCGGCAGTAATTTGGGCGTAATCGGCGGCACTGGCTGAGGCGTCAAAATGGATCGCCATGTAATCGCCGACTGCCGTCAGCCGTTCGGCCTGCCGGATGACGGCATCCGGATCCTTGTGGCACAACAAGATATAGGCAATTTTCGCCATGCAGGATACCGAATGTCCCTTGTCGCAGACCGCTACCTCTGGCCCTTTACCGTGGATTGTTTACCTAGTTAATCGTGAAGACTGATTGAATAAACAGCATTTCTTTGCTTTTTTACGGCAAGGCCAAACTGTTGCTCAAAACAGTCAGCGTCAGCAGGAGGCAGGACGAGCATGGGTTTTCCCGGAACGTGGATGACGGAAAGTGAAAGCATGGTGTACCGCGTGGTGCCCAAATGCGCTTGTTCGACCATTGGCCAGATCATGTATTATTCCGATCATGGCGCATTTTTTGATGGGGACATCCATGATGCGAAATCGGGCATCCACAAATGGGCGTTGGATGCATCGCAAGGGCCGATCACCGAGAATGTGACGGCGCGCAAATCTTATGCCTTTACCTGTGTGCGCAACCCATACACGCGGATCCTGTCGTCCTTCTTTGACAAGATCTGCGGCATTCAGCGCAACAGGCGGCGGTATCGTGGGAACATGGTGCCGCTGTTGGTGCAGAAATACGGGATCGATGTGGGCGGCGATGATGGCAAGCAGGAGTTTGACCAGATCGCCAGCTTCCGCCGCTTCTTGCTGTTTGCGCGCGATACCATTCGTTGGCGGCGGCCGATGGACCCGGACATTCACTGGTCTGCGGTGTCGGGCCATGTCAGCACCTTCATCATCAATGGCGGCACCTACGACAATATCTTTTGGACCGAGCAGTTTAACGATGGCATGCAACAAGTGCTCGACGCGGTAGAGACGCCGCATCGGGTTGATCTGGCGGCGATCCCTCGGTTCAACGAAAGCGAAGGCCATGGGCCTAAGCGGGCGCATCCGGTTGAGGATTACTTTGACGATCTGTCGATGCATCTGATGCGCGAGATCTACAAACGCGACTTTGATCTGTTCAAATATGACTTCGACAATCCCGGCAATAAGCTGCCCGTGGGTGAGATTGATCTGGATGAGGTGCACGCCAAACTGGGTGACTGAGCGGCTGCATCTTGCACCGGGGCGGGTCGCGCTCTACATGCTTTGGCATGTCACAGGTCAAAACCAGCTCCAAATCCGATCCGAATTACAAGGTGATCGCCGAAAACCGCCGCGCGCGGTTTGATTACGCTATCGAAGAAGACATCGAATGCGGCATCATCCTTGAAGGGTCTGAGGTGAAATCTCTGCGCGAAGGCGGGGCGAATATCGCCGAGAGCTATGCCGCCGTGGAGGATGGCGAGCTGTGGCTGGTGAACTCCTATGTGGCGCCCTACCGGCAGGCGAAGACCTTCCAGCATGAGGAACGCCGCCGCCGCAAGCTGCTGATCAGCCGAAAGCAACTGGCCGATCTGTGGAACGCCACGCAGCGCAAGGGCATGACGCTGGTGCCTTTGGTGATGTATTTCAACCATCGTGGCATGGCCAAGATCAAGATCGGTGTCGCCAAGGGTAAGAAGCTGCATGACAAGCGCGAAACGGCGGCCAAGCGCGATTGGTCGCGGCAGAAGCAGCGGTTGTTGAAAGACCACGGGTAAGAAGCACGCCCTAGCCCGGAATCAAGCCGCAGGCGCCGGGCCATCGCCTGCCTGTACCGGCGGGCTGGCAATTTGGTGAGGCTGGGTGCTCCTTCGCAAGCACAGATCAAACCTGAACCATAAAGTGGCATGAATACCCCATAGCATCGTCACCCCACGGGCAGACGATGGCCCTCCTTACCCGTCTCGCACCCCCTTCCACTTGCCAGCACCCCCTGCCGGTTATAGTCAGAGGCAACGCCCGCGACGAAGGAGGCCCCAATGGCCGACGATCCCAAGACATTGGTTTCAACCGACTGGTTGGCTCAGCACCTGAAAGACCCCGATCTGCGCATCCTTGATGCCTCGTGGTATCTGCCCGACGCCGGGCGTGATCCGAAGGCCGAGTATGACGCCGCCCATATTCCCGGCGCGCGGTTCTTTGACATCGATGACATCTCTGACGCGCGGTCGGACCTGCCGCATATGGCCCCCCCGATCGAGAAATTCATGTCGCGCCTGCGCGCCATGGGCGTGGGCGATGGGCATCAGGTGGTGGTCTATGACGGTGCCGGGCTGATGTCGGCTGCGCGTGTCTGGTGGCTCTTCCGCCTGATGGGGCAGGAGAACGTCGCCGTGCTGGATGGTGGTTTGCCGAAGTGGCAGGCCGAAGACCGCCCGACCGAGGATATGCCGCCCGTGCCGCGTGACCGCCATATGACCGTGCGCTTCCAGAACCAGCTGGTGCGCGATGTCACCCAAGTGGCCCATGCCTCGAAACTTGGTGATCCGCAGATCGTCGACGCCCGCGCCGCTGCTCGGTTTCGTGGTGACGCGCCAGAGCCGCGTGCGGGGTTGCGTGCGGGGCATATTCCCGGCGCGCGCAACGTGCCCTTCACTGACCTGCTCACCGACGACAAAACGATGAAGACCCCCGAGCAGACCCGCGCCATCTTTGAGGCCGCAGGCATTAACCTGTCCAAACCCGTCATCACCTCCTGCGGGTCGGGCATCACTGCCGCCGTACTGGCGCTGGCGCTGGAGCGGACGGGGCATCGCAAATGGTCGCTTTATGATGGCTCATGGGCGGAATGGGGCATGTTCCCCACCGTGCCCGTCGCCACTGGCGCGGCTTAACCTTTTTCTGATCACATCCAACCGGAGAACCCCATGTTCGAGACGCTCAAGGCGCAGCCCGCTGACAAGATCCTCGCCCTTGTACAGGCCTACCGCGAAGACCCGCGTGACACGAAGATCGACCTTGGTGTCGGTGTCTATAAAGACGCCAGCGGCAACACCCCGATCATGCGTGCCGTGAAAGCCGCCGAGCAGCGCATCTGGGAAAGCCAAGACACGAAGGTTTACACCGGGCTGGCCGGCGATCCGGCCTATGCCGATGCGATGGCTGCGCTGGTGTTGGGCGATGCCGTGCCGCGCGGCGCCATCGCCGCCGCCGCCACCCCCGGCGGGACCGGTGCTGTGCGTCAGGCGTTTGAACTGGTGCGCATGGCCAACCCTGAAGCGCGGGTGTTCGTGTCTGACCCGACATGGCCGAACCACCTGTCGATCCTGTCCTATCTGGGCATGGAAGTGGTGAACTACCGCTATTTCGACAGTGAAACCGGCGGCGTGAACTTCGACGGCATGATCGAAGACCTCAAGACTGCCAAAAAGGGCGATGTGGTGCTGCTGCACGGTTGCTGCCACAACCCGACAGGCGCGAACCTCAACAGCAGTGAATGGGACGCGGTGATCGAAGTGCTGCAAAGCACCGGTGCCGTCCCGATGATCGACATCGCCTATCAGGGCTTTGGCGATGGGTTGGAAGCCGATGCCGCCGCGACCCGCAAAGTGGCATCTTCGGTGCCGGAATGCCTGATCGCGGCCAGCTGCTCCAAGAACTTTGGCATCTACCGCGAGCGGACCGGTATCCTGATGATGGTCGCCTCGGAAGCCGCACAGGGGCTGAACCAAGCCACGCTGGCCTTCCTCAACCGTCAGAACTACAGCTTCCCGCCCGATCATGGCGCGCGGATCGTGTCGACTATTCTGACCGATGCTGAGCTCAAAGCCGATTGGATGGCCGAGCTCGAAGAGGTGCGTAACACCATGCTGGCCCTGCGCGAACAACTGGCTGGTGAGTTGCAGCGCCTGTCTGGGTCGGACCGTTTTGGCTTTCTCGCCCAGCACCGCGGCATGTTCTCGCGCCTTGGCACCACGCCGGACAAAGTAGAGGCGCTGCGTGAAAAGCATGGCATCTATATGGTGGGCGACAGCCGCATGAACATCGCAGGGTTGAACCAGAACAGCGTGCCAATTCTGGCCCGTGCGATCATTGACGTAGGCATCTAACGCCAGTACGGGCCGCGCCTGTCGCGGCCCGTACTCTCACGACATCCTCGATTGTTCCGGAGAGTGATACGCTATGCCCCGGTTAAGTCTAGATTAAATCAAATCTTGGCCGGAATGGCCTGTTTGGTTACCCTAAACGAAAACTTAGGGTCAGGCAGATTTTAGAATCAATTTTTCAGTGCATTCGGTTGGATGTAGCCTCGCCGGCCATACAGCTGGTGATTGTGACAGCCACGCTCGTCACCGGGTTGGGCGTTTGGGTGCGTGGGCATAGCAGCCTGCCCGGCAAACATTGGTTCCTTTCGGCAATCGTTGCCATGGACCTCTGGCTTCTCTCGGTCGGGATCGAACTTTCTGCCCCTTCAGCCACCTGCGCCTTTGCGATCAGCCGATGGTCTTGGATCGGCTTTGTTCTGCTGCCGACCTTCTGGGCTTTCTTTCTGTACGAATACGCGCTTGGGGCCAAAGTGCCACGCTGGCTGGTGCCTCTGGGTGTTGTTGTAGCGCCTGCGTTAATCACATCCGCCGCGGTGACGACGGACTGGCACCAGAAATTTTACGGACCAGAGACCAAATGGTTAACCGGGGAGGATGGCTCTTTCGTCCTGTCAGACCATGGTCCGCTGTTCTTTGTGGCGATCACCTATCTCTATATGGTGATCATGGCGGCAGCGGTTGTAGCAGGGAGCGCAGTTCGGACGGCCAACCCCGCGGTGCGCAGTTTCTTTCACAAGCTCTTTGCAGCGACGCTTATTCCGATGGTCGCCAATCTGGCCTATATTCTGGGTGGGTTTACGCTTTTTGACACCGACCCCACGCCATTTTCCTTTGCCCTGTCACTGACGCTTGTGGTTTGGCTGGTGGCCGACAATCGCTGGATCGATGTCAGCGCAATCGCGCGGGAGCTTTTGTTTTATAACAGCACCGACCCCGTCTTTGTAATCGACCCAGCGGGGGCGGCGATTGAAACGAACCCCGCGGCGGCAGAGTTGCTGCGCAAAGAGGCGGAGCCTGTCCCGCTCCTGCGCGATTTTGGAGAGTTGGGCCCAATTGTACGCTACCTCGCGGACCGGGGATGCCTGCCGGATGTGACCGACATTCAGCTGGGCCGGCGCCATTTTGCGGTTCGCGCCCATGTGATCTCATTGGGTGAGGGGCAAAAACAGGTTGGCTGGGCGGTCGCGCTTTTGGATGTGACCGTGCAGAAAATCGCCGCACAAAAAGCGATCGCTGCCGAGCAGATGCAGGCGCAATTCCTTGCCACGGTTAGCCACGAACTGCGGACCCCGCTGACGGTGATCAATGGGGCCCTTGGCCTGTTGTCTCAGGGCGGGACAAAGGTAAACGACGCGCAAAAAGCCCGCCTGATTGGGCGGGCGACCAGCAGCTCTGACACGCTAACGAAACTTGTGAATGATCTGATTGATACCCAAAGCCTGAGCAGCGCGCAGTTCAGCATGGCGCTGGAACCCTGTGCCCTTGGCCCCATGGTGCAAAGCGCGGTGGCGCGCGCCGAAAGCCTGCAACCCGACAAATGTATCCGCTTTTCCTGCGACCTCCCTGAGGTAGCACTTGTGGTGCAAGCGGATGCCGAGCGGATGGCGCAGGCTCTGGACAATGTGCTTTCTAACGCTGTGAAGTTCTCTTTGCCGGGTGGGCTGGTCGAGATCAGTTTGCAGCAGCACAAGGGTATGGCGGAAGTGACTGTATCCGATAGCGGCTGTGGCATCCCACCGGGAGCTGAGGATCAAGTTTTCGCGCCGTTTTCGCAGATCGATAGCTCCGACACAAAAACCGCCTATGGCAGTGGGCTGGGCCTGCATATCACCCGGCAAATCTTGGACCGTCACAGCGGCCATGTCCGCTATGTCAGCGCGCCGGGTGTCGGCACGACTTTCACGATTGCGTTGCCTTTAGCCCCCTAACGCACACCGCCCGGCCATTTCAGGCCGGGCGGTGTTATATCTTACGTTTGGCGCGGGCGTCTTAGCCTTTGGCAAACTCGGGGTAGGCTTCCATCCCCAGCTCCGACATATCCAGCCCGGTGATCTCGGCTTCTTCGCTGACGCGGATGCCTGAGACGGCTTTGATGATCATCCAGACGACAAGGCTGACCACGAAGACGAAGATGCCCACTGCGGCAAAGCCGGTGATCTGTGTGACAAAGGATGTGCCTTCGGTGTAGACCGGCACCACCAGTGTGCCCCAGAAGCCAGCGATCAGGTGAACCGGGATCGCGCCGACCACGTCATCGATCTTGAACTTGTCGAGCATGGGCACGGTCAGTACCACGATTACACCGCCCACAGCACCGATCCAAAGCGCGCCGAACAATGTTGGGTCAAGCGGCCCCGCGGTGATTGAGACAAGACCCGCCAGCGCGCCGTTGAGCACCATGGTCAGGTCGACCTTTTTATATAGCACCTGTGTCAGGATCAGCGCGGCAACAGCACCGGCTGCGGCAGCCATGTTGGTGTTGGCAAAGATCTGCGCCACGGCGTCCACGTCTTCGATGGTGCCCATGGCAAGCTGCGAGGCGCCGTTAAAGCCGAACCAGCCCATCCACAGGATGAACGTGCCCAGAGTGGCGAGCGCAAGGTTGGAGCCCGGCATTGGCACAACGCGGCCATCCTTGGCGTATTTGCCCAAACGTGGCCCCAGTACGATGGCACCGGCGAGGGCGGCAAAACCACCAGCGGCGTGCACGAGGGTCGAACCGGCGAAGTCGCTAAAGCCCATCGCGGAAAGGAAACCGCCGCCCCACTGCCAGGATGCTTCCATCGGGTAGATGAAGCCTGTGAGGACGACCACGAAGATCAGGAAGGGCCAGAGTTTGATCCGCTCGGCCAGCGCGCCCGACACGATGGAGGCCGTGGTGGCGCAGAACATCAATTGAAAGAAGAAGTCGGAGGCGTTGGAATAGCCGCCTGCGTCGATCTCGGTTTTGATGTCTTTGGTTGCGAATGTGCCAAAGATGCCCTCAATGATCCAGTTGCCCTCACCGGGATACATGATGTTGTAACCGACCAGCCAATACATAACCGCCGCGATGGCAAAGAGCCCCATGTTCTTTGTCAGCTGCGTTGTGACGTTCTTGGAGCGGACAAGCCCGGCCTCTAGCATGGCGAAACCTGCCGCCATCCAAAAGACGAGGAAGCCGCCGATCAGGAAGAGGAGCGTGTTAAAGATGAAGGTCGTATCCGCCAGCGTCGCGTATTCTGCGTCCTGTGCCAGCGCCAGCCCGGGCAGAGCGCTGACCGCCGCTGCGAGGGGAAGTATTAAGATGGGTTTCATATGGTCGTTTCCTGTCTGCGGGTCCGAATGCGTGCTTACCGAAGTGGGCGGTTGCCCGTGCAGCATGAGAAAACGAGGAATCAGGCGCTCTTGGACAGGTTTGCTTGCCAAATTTGCGCCAATCACTGGCATCGTCGCTTAAAAAGCGGGCGCCTGTCGGAATCTGCTTATAAATTAATCAGACATTTGACGCCGATTGCGCGTTGCAGCGCTAAACAATCCGCTGCAAGCAGTTTAGAGTGTCGAAAAATCAGGCCGGGCAGGCAATTATATGACCGACAAAAACAAGCGCAAACGCCCTCTCGTGGCTGACAAACGGTATTCGGGCAAGGCCAAGCCGAAGCCCAAGGCGAGCGCGCAGGCCAAACCAGCCGCGCGCAAGGCGGCACCCGCGCGTCGTAAGGTGACCCGAGCTAAACGGCCTCGGCGCGGGGGGATAGTTGGCTTCTTTGCCGCACTGGCCCGTTGGTTCTGGCGTTTGATCTGGACAATTACATGGCGTGTGAGCCTTGTGGCCTTCCTCGTGCTCGCCTTGGCTGTCGGCTATATCTACACCACGATCCCGCCGCTCGAAGCGTTGCTTGATGGCCGCGCGCGCGGATCTGTCACCATGTTGGACCGCGAAGGCGATGTCTTTGCCTGGCGCGGTGACCAGTTTGGCGGCGTGGTCTCGGCTGAATCCGTATCCAAACACCTCAAGAACGCGGTCATTGCTACCGAAGACCGGCGCTTCTACCGCCACTTCGGCGTCAGCCCGCGTGGCATCGCATCGGCGGTGCGCATCAACCTCAGTGAGGGGCGCGGCCCGCTTTCGGGCCACGGCGGTTCGACCATCACGCAGCAAACGGCCAAGCTGCTGTGTTTGGGCGAACCCTATGATGCCAGCTCGGGCATGACCGAGAAAGAGTATGAGGCAGATTGCCGTAGGTCCTCGCTAAGTCGCAAAGCCAAGGAAGCGCTCTTTGCCGTGGCGATGGAGCTGAAATACTCCAAGAACGACATTCTCTCGATCTACCTCAACCGTGCCTATATGGGCGGTGGTGCTTTTGGTGCCGAGGCTGCAGCACAGCGTTTCTTTGGCAAACCCTCGGCGGCGCTTTCCGCCTCTGAAGGTGCGATGCTGGCCGGTCTGCTGACCGCGCCCACCACGCTATCGCCCACCAACAACCTTGATCGGTCGCAAAGCCGCGCCGCCACGGTGATCCGCCTGATGGAAGAGCAGGGCTATCTAACCGCTGCTGAGGCTGATGAAGCCATCGCCAATCCCGCACAACTCTCCGAAGCGGCCGAGGCCGAAGCCGGTGGCTACTTTGCCGACTGGGTTATGTCCTCGGGGCCGGAGTTCTTTACCCGCAACACCACCGAAGATGTCATCATCAAAACCACCCTCGACCAACGCATTCAGCGCGCCGCCGAAGACGGGTTGAAATGGATTTTCGAGAATAAGGTGAAAGACACCTCCAAGGCGCAGGCGGCGATTGTCGTCATGTCTTCTGATGGCGCCGTGCGCGCGCTGGTGGGCGGGCGCAAGACCAAGGTCGCAGGGGCGTTCAACCGTGCCACGCAAGCGATGCGTCAGACCGGGTCGGCGTTCAAACCGTTCATCTATGCCGCCGCACTTGATTTGGGCTATTCGCCCGATGACATCATCGTCGACGAACCCTACTGCCTGAACATTCCCGGCTCGGGAGAATGGTGTCCCAAGAACTACACCAAAAACTTCAAAGGTCCGGTAAGCCTGACTGACGCGCTAAAGGATTCGTTGAACATCCCGGCGGTAAAAGTCTCTGAAAGCGTTGGCCGCGAGACGGTGAGTACGGTCGCCACGCAGTTCGGAATCAAAAGCGATCTGGCCGCTGGTCCGGCGCTGGCGCTTGGCGCGTCGGAAGGCACCCTGCTTGAGATGACCGGCGCTTATGCGGGCATCCTGAACGGCGGCTCGTCGGTGACGCCGTACGGTCTGGTTGATCTGCGTCTGCTGGGCGAGACGGAACCGTTGATGGGCACCGGGGGCGGTATCAACGAGCGGGTGATCCAAGAAGATGCCGCGCGCCAGTTGGTCTATATGATGGAGAAGGTGATCTCGGAAGGGACCGGCCAGCGTGCGCAGTTTGGCGGACGGCAATTGGCGGGCAAGACCGGCACCACCTCTGCCAACAAGGACGCATGGTTCGTTGGTTTCTCGGCAGATTATGTGGCCGGTGTTTGGATGGGTTATGACGACAACACGCCGTTGACCGGGGTCACGGGCGGCGGTCTGCCCGCAGAAATCTGGCGCGAAACCATGAGCCGCGTCCATGAGGGGATGCCGCTAAACGAATTGCCAATGTTGGCCCCGGCCCCGCCAAGCAATTTCACCCAAGTGCAGCCTGAACCCCAGCCGCAACCGCAGCAACCGCAACAGCCCCAAGGCGGCAACCGAGGCGGTGGTGCTGAAAACGTAATCGACCGGGTGTTGCGCGACATCTTTGGCGGCGGGAGCAGTGGCAGTGGCTCTGCCGCACCCGCACCGGGCTTTCTCGACCGCTAATGCGGTCGGGCGTCCGACTCTCAGAAAAGGAGAGTTGGCAATAGGTTGTTAAATTAATTATGCCTTTAAGTAAGGTATGGTGCGCGAGACAACGGTGCCGGGCTGCTGACGGGGTCGAAAGGTATCGATGCAAAGCGATGTGGTAAAAAGAGGGCTGTCAGAACTGCGCAGCGTGCGCAGCCGCAGCCGCGGTCTTTATTGGGCCGTGGCCTTGTTCAGCCTTTTCGCCAATTTGCTCATGCTCACCGGCCCGCTTTATATGCTTCAGGTCTATGACCGCGTGCTCGGCTCTGGTTCGGAAGAAACCTTGATCGCCCTCTCGGTCCTCGTGGTCTTTCTTTATGGTGTGATGGGGGTGTTGGATTACACACGCGGTCGGATCATGGCGCGGGTGGGCGCGCGGTTTCAATCCGATCTCGACCGCCGGGTGTTTGACGCAGTCGTTCGTAAATCCGCCGTGGCCCCGGATGTTAAAACCAACGCAGGTCTTGCCGATCTCGAAGCTGTGCAGCGTTTAATGACCTCGCCCGTGCTGATGGCCGCATTTGATGCGCCGTGGACGCCGATTTTCTTCGCCGCGATCTTTCTGTTCCATCCGCTGCTGGGGTGGCTGGCGGTAAGCGGTGCGGTGGTGCTGGTCGCGATCACCGTGGCAAACCAATTGCTGTCGCGCGAAAGCCAAGCGCGGGCAGGCACCGCAGGGCAGGCGGCGAATGCCATGTCAGACCAGATCAGGGTTGAGGCCGAGATGGTGCAGGCCATGGGCATGCGCGACGCGGCTTTCACGCGCTGGCAGCAGGCGCGTGGTCAGGCGCTTGAGCAGCAGGTCAGGGCCACGGATGTCGGCGGAACATTCACGGCAATGACCAAGACGCTGCGGTTGTTTTTGCAATCCGCGATGCTGGGGCTTGGTGCCTGGTTGGTCTTGCAAAATCAGATGACGCCGGGTGCGATGATCGCCGGTTCTATCTTATTGGGGCGGGCCTTGGCCCCGGTTGAATTGGCGTTGAACCAATGGCCCGTGGTGCAACGCGGACGGGCGGGTTGGGCCAATCTCGCGCAGCTGTTGGGGGCCGTGGGGGTTGAGCCCACGCGCACCACGCTGCCCAAGCCGAAAGCCAGACTGGTTGCCAAAGTGTTGACCGTTGTCGCACCGGGCGAAAAACAGGCCGCGTTAAAGTCAGTGAACTTTGTTGTAGAGCCGGGGCAGGCGGTGGGTATCATCGGCCCCTCGGGTGCGGGGAAATCAACACTGGCCCGCACGATTACCGGCGTCTGGCAGCCTGCGGGTGGCTCAATCCGTCTGGATGGGGCCGCGCTTGAGCATTACGGGAGCGAGACGCTGGGACGGCATATCGGATATCTGCCGCAGAGAGTGCAATTGTTTGACGGTACTATCGCTGAAAACATTGCCCGGCTGTCACCCGACCCCGACGACGCAAAGGTGGTCAAAGCCGCCAAAATGGCTGCGGCCCATGAGATGATCCTCGAATTCCCTCAAGGCTATGACACCCCCATTCGCGCGGGCCAAATACGGCTCTCTGGGGGGCAGATGCAGCGCATCGGGCTGGCGCGCGCGCTTTATGATGACCCGGTGATTGTTGTGTTGGATGAGCCGAACTCGAACCTCGATAATGTCGGTTCTCAGGCGTTGAACCATGCGATCCGGCAGATGAAAGCCAGCGGGCGCTCGGCGTTGATTATGGCGCACCGCCCGGCGGCCATTCAGGAATGTGACACGCTTTTGGTGCTCGACAACGGTATGCGCAAAGCCTTTGGCCCCAAGGACGAAGTGCTGGCCGAAATGGTGCAGAACCACCGCGAAATCAAACAGGCGCCCGCGCATTCCGGGGGGGTGGCATGAGCGATCAGTCAGACAAACGTTGGTCGGCGACACGGCCCTTGATCCTTGGGTTTCTGGGGCTGATCGTGCTTTTTGGTGGGTTCGGCACATGGGCCATGACCAGTCAAATCACCGGGGCTGTGGTCGCGTCAGGCCGGATCGAAGTCGACCGCAATCGGCAGATCGTGCAGCATGAAACGGGCGGCGTGGTGGCAAAAATCTTGGTGGATGAAGGCGATAGCGTCGCCGCTGGGGATGTTTTGTTGCAGCTTGACGCAGAGCAGTTGACCTCGCAGTTGGCCATCATTGAGGGGCAACTTTATGAGCTCATGGCCCGCCGGGGACGTTTGGAAGCGCAGCGTGACGAAGCCGAAGAAGTTGTCTTTGACAAAGAGTTGAACGCCGCGGCGTCTGCAAATCCGGATGTGCAGGAACTGGTGGATGGCCAGCGCAATCTGTTCGACGCGCGCCGCGTCAGCGTGGCCCAAGAGCTTGAGCAATTGGGCAAACGCCGGGCGCAGATCAATGCGCAAATACGCGGGGTCGATGCGCAGGAAACGGCGCTTGCCCGGCAGTTGGAGCTGATCGAAGAAGAGTTGGGCAATCAGCAGTCGCTTCTGGATCGCGGGCTGACGCAAGCCTCTGCCGTCTTGAACCTGCAACGCGAACAAGCGCGGCTTCGCGGGCAGATCGGCGAACTCTCAGCGCAAAAGGCGCAGTCGCAGGAACGCGTGACAGAGATCGATATTGAGCGGCTCAAGCTGCGCTCGGCAGGCCGCGAAGAGGCGATTACCCAACTACGGGATCTGCGTTATCGAGAATTAGAGATCGCCGAACAGCGCCGCGCGCTTAAGGGTGAAATCGACCGGCTTTATATTCGCGCACCGGTGTCAGGGGTGATCTATGCCATGCAGGTGCAGACCCCGCGATCGGTTGTACGCGCGGCGGAGCCGTTGATGTACCTCGTCCCCCAAGATCGCCCGCTAATCATCGCTTCACGGGTGCAAACAATTCATATTGATCAGGTCGCCGTCGGGCAGGAAGTGAACCTGCGCCTGTCCGCTTTGAACCAACGCACCACGCCGGAATTGGTGGGGAAAGTCTTGCAGGTTTCAGCAGATTCCATTGAGGATGACGCAACTGGCCAGACCTACTACCGCGCCGAGATTGCGCTTAACCCCGGCGAGACGGACAAACTGGAAGAGGGCACGATCTTGCTCCCCGGCATGCCCGTAGAGACGTTCATCCGAACCGGCGAACGTACTCCCATGGCCTATCTTCTCAAGCCGATGGCAGATTATTTTGCCCGTGCATTCCGGGAAAGCTGAGACACTGGGTTGGGGGATCGGCAAAGGGGCTTTTCCTCGGGGCGGCGGGCGGTTAGCGTCCGCTTGAACCTGCAGCCAAAGGAAACCGCCATGTCCCTGACCGCCCGCCTTGCCGAGCTCGGCATTACTCTGCCCGACGCGCCCGCACCTGCCGCGAACTATGTGCCCTTCGTGGTCACTGGCAATACCGTCTATGTCTCGGGCCAGATCTCCAACGGGCCCGATGGGTTGATCACCGGGCGTTTGGGCGATGGCATGGATGTCGAGGCCGGGGCCGCTGCCGCGCGCAGCTGCGCGTTGAGCCTTTTGGCGCAGGTTCGTGCGGCCTGTGACGGCGATCTGGATCGGCTTAAGCGGGTGGTGAAATTGACCGGCTTCGTGAACTCGACCGCTGATTTCAAAGACCAGCCCAAAGTCATCAACGGCGCGTCCGATTTCATGGTCGAGGCTCTGGGCGACGCGGGCCGTCACGCCCGCTCGGCGGTTTCTGCCGCATCGCTTCCACTGGGCGTTGCTGTCGAAATCGAAGGCATCTTTGAAATCGAATGACCCTTCCTGCGGCCTTTCTGAACACCCCGCTGGCGCACCGCGCGCTGCATGACGTGACCGCCGGACGGCCCGAAAACAGCCGTGCGGCGGTGCGTGCGGCGGTCGAGGCGGGTTTCGGGATCGAGATTGACCTGCAACTTAGCGCCGACGGCAAAGCGATGGTCTTTCACGACTATGGGCTGGAGCGATTGACCGCAGAGCGCGGTGCGGTCCGGCTGCGCGAGGCAAGCGCCCTTGCGGCTATCCCGTTGAAAGGCGGCGATGAGGGGATCCCGACGCTTGAGGAAATCCTCGATCTTGTGGGGGGGCACGTGCCACTGCTGGTGGAATTCAAGGATCAGGACGGTGGCATGGGGCCGGACGTGGGCCCGCTTGAGGCTGCCGCCGCCAAGTTGATTGGCAGCTATCGTGGTGATTTGGCGGTCATGTCGTTTAATCCGCATTCAGTGCGCGAACTTGCGCGCCTGCTGCCAGACGTGCCGCGCGGATTGACCACCAGCGCCTACCGCCCCGACGATTGGCCGCTGCCCGCAGCTACCTGCGACCGGCTGCGCGGGATTCCCGATTACGCCGAGACTGGTTCCTGTTTCATCAGCCATGAGGCTGACGACCTGAGCCGCCCGCGCGTGACGGAGCTTAAGGCCGCAGGGGCGGCGGTGCTCTGTTGGACCGTCCGCAGTCGAGCAGAGGAAGACATCGCGCGTCAGGTGGCGCAGAACGTGACCTTTGAGGGCTATCTGCCGCAACCGCGCCCTTGATCTGCGGGGCCAAGGCCACACATAGGACGCAAGGCAGGCAAGGCTCAGATGAACGCGCAGGAAATCGAGATTACGGTGGTGCCGGAACTGGCACAGATCGGCCAAGAGGAGTGGGACGCATGCGCCTGCCCTGAGGCCGTAGATGGCGCGCGGCCACGCGACCCTTTCACGACCTACCGTTTTCTTTCAGCGCTAGAGCGGAGCGGATCGGTTGGGCCCGGCACGGGCTGGCAACCGCAATATCTGATGGCGCGCATCGCAGGCCAAGTGATTGCTGTGGCGCCGATGTATGCCAAATCGCACAGCCAAGGCGAGTATATCTTCGACCACAACTGGGCGCATGCCTATGAGCGCGCGGGCGGGCGGTATTATCCCAAACTGCAGATCGCTGTGCCGCACACCCCCGCCACCGGGCGGCGCTTTTTGGTGCGGCCTGAGTTTGAAGAGACGGGCACTGCCGCCCTGGTTCAAGGCGCGGTGCAGCTGACCGATAACAACGCACTGTCGTCTCTGCATGTCACCTTTTGCACCGAAGAAGAGGTCGCGCGGGCGGAAGGCTTGGGCCTGATGAGCCGCAAGAGCCAGCAGTTTCATTGGCACAACCGCGACTACGCCGATTTTGACGGCTTCCTCGCCAGCCTGTCCTCGCGCAAGCGCAAGAACATCCGCAAGGAACGCGCGCAGGCGCAGGATTTCGGCGGGGTGATCCACACGTTTACCGGAGATCAGATTGAGCCGGAACATTGGGATGCCTTCTGGCGGTTCTACCAAGACACCGGCGCGCGGAAATGGGGCTCGCCCTACCTCACGCGTGAGTTTTTCGACCATGCGCAAGAAAGCCTACGCGAAGACATCGCGCTGGTGCTGGCCGAGCGCGACGGACGATGGGTTGCGGGGGCGCTAAATTTTATCGGGGCAGAGACGCTGTTTGGCCGCTACTGGGGCTGCATTGAGCATCACCCCTTTTTGCATTTTGAACTGTGCTATTATCGCGCGATGGATTTCGCCATCGCCCATGGGCTTTCCCGTGTCGAGGCGGGCGCGCAGGGCGAGCATAAGCTCGCGCGGGGCTATCTGCCGTCGGCAACATGGTCTCTGCATTGGATGCGCGACCCCGGCTTCGCCTCGGCGGTGGGGGAATACCTGCAAGCAGAACGCGATGCCGTGGACGAGGAGATCAGCGTGCTGACCGACTACGGCCCTTTTAAAAAGACGACGATTGAGGAACAAGAATGACCGAGAGACTGAGCATCGAGACCCGCAAGACGCTGCTCCAGCCACTGTTCAACACCGGCTGGGAAATGGTCGAGACCCGTGATGCGATCCATAAGACGTTCAAGTTCAAGGATTTCGCCGATGCCTTTGGTTGGATGACAAGGGTGGCTATTTGGGCGGAAAAATGGAATCACCATCCCGAATGGAGCAATGTTTACAACCGTGTGGAGGTAACGTTGATCACCCATGACGTAGACGGGCTTAGCTCGCTTGATGCGAAACTGGCGCGTAAGATGGATGGTCTTTTTGGGGCCGGGAACGACTGACGGAGAGACCGATGGAAGATTTGATTGAAACGGAACTGTGGCAGGGCAAGACGATCGCCGATCTGCTGACGCTTGAATTCCTTGCCAGTGCGGCGGGATCGGTGATTGGCGCGATCGTTATTCTTCTGCTGGGCTGGATCATTTCCAGTTGGCTACAGCACCGGGTGGAGAACCTTGGCAAGCGGCACAAGCATCTGGACGAGATGTTGTTCGAATTCCTCGCCTCCATCGTGCGCTATGTGGTGCTGGGCTTCACAATTCTCTTCGTGCTCAATACCTTCGGGGTCAAGACGACCTCGGTCGTGGCGGTCATCGGTGCGGCGGGTCTGGCGATTGGTCTGGCGTTGCAAGGCACGCTGTCGAATGTGGCGGCAGGCGTGATGCTGATCCTGTTCCGCCCGATCAAAATCGGCGATTTTGTGGTCATCGCCAGCGAGATGGGCACAGTCAAACAGATTAACCTGAACTACACGGTGCTGGCTGACCTCAGCAATGTGCAGGTGATCGTGCCGAACTCCGAAGTTTGGGGCAATGTGATCACCAACTATTCCGTCAACCCGACGCGCCGCGCGGAATGGACCTTTGGCGTGAGCTACGGGGCGAACCTCAAGACTGCTGAAGAGATCATTCGCAGCACCATCATGGCGGATGAGCGCGCCCATACGGACCCTGAGCCCTTCATTCAGGTGAACAACCTCGGCGACAGTTCTGTGGATTTCTTGGTGCGGGTCTGGTGCAGTGCCGGGGACTACTTTGCCTTCAAGGCCGATATGACCCGCAAGGTCAAAGAGGCGCTGGATGAGGGTGGTGTCGACATCCCATTCCCCACGCGCACCATCGTGCAGGCTGCTGCGGAGTAGGTCTTCGCCCCTGCTGGACCCTGCAGAGGACGCCTAGTTAGTAAAACGCCCGGCCAATCTGGCCGGGCGTTCGCGTTTTACATATTGTCCAGCAGCGCCTCACCGCCGGAAATCTCGCAGGTGCCGGGGCTTTCTTCGGGCTGCCAGAGGGTCACCTTGCCGTCTTCGACCAGCATCGCATAGCGCTTGGACCGGCCGACCAGCCCGGCACCTTCGGCGTCGAAATCCATGCCGATGGCGCGGGTGAATTCGCTGCTCGCATCCGCCAACATGGTGATCCCGGCCTCACTCGCGCCGGTCGCCTCGCCCCATGCCTTCATCACGAATGGGTCGTTACAGGAAATGCAGATCACCTCATCCACGCCTTTGGCGTCGAACTGGTCCTTTGTGCGCACAAAGCTGGGCACATGGGCGGAATGGCATGTTGGGGTGAAAGCGCCCGGCACGGCAAAGACAACAACCTTGCGGCCTTTGAGCTTGTCGGCCATTTGCACCGGCTCAGGCCCATCTGCGCCCATTTGAACCAGTTTTGCGTCGGGCAGTGTCGAGCCTTGAGAAATCGTCATGGAATAGCCTCTCCTGTCATTGCGGTTGTCTTGGAGCCAGATATAGGCTTTGACCGCGACTGAAACCAGATCAATCAGGGGTAGGCAGATGCAGCATGTGGTGGTGATCGGAGCCGGACAGGCGGGGGCCTCTTGCGTGGCGAAACTGCGCAATGGCGGGTTCGAGGGGCGGATCACGCTGATCGGTGCCGAGCCTTGCCCACCCTACCAACGCCCGCCGCTGTCCAAGGGATACCTGCTGGGGGAGATGACGTTGGAGCGGCTGTTTCTGCGGCCTGAGGCATTCTATGCCGACCAAGGGATCACGCTCAAAACCAACTGCCGCGTCACCGCCATTGACCCCGAGGCGCGTGTTCTTTCCACAACCAACGGCGAGATCGTCTATGACGAACTGGTGCTGACCACCGGCTCAGTCCCACGTCGGCTGCCTGCGGCGATTGGCGGGGCGCTTGAGGGCGTTTTCACCGTGCGCGATTTGGCGGATGTCGATGCGATGGCCCCGCGTTTCGTGAAAGGCGCGAAAGTGCTGATCGTCGGCGGCGGCTATATCGGGCTGGAGGCCGCGGCGGTTGCGGCCAAGCTGGGGCTTGAGGTGACGCTGGTGGAAATGGCCGACCGCATCCTGCAACGGGTCGCAGCGCCCGAGACCAGCGATTATTTTCGCGCTCTGCATGAGAGCCACGGCGTGAGCTTGCGCGAAGGTGTTGGCCTAGATCGGCTGTTGGGCGACACTCAAGTCACCGGCGCACGGCTGAGCGATGGAACGGACATTGCCGCCGATTTCGTCATCACCGGTGTGGGCATTGAGCCCGATGTCGTGCTGGCAGAAGCCGCGGGGATTGAGATCGAAAACGGCATCAAAGTCGACGCGCAGGGCCGCACGAACGTGCTGGGCATCTGGGCGGCGGGGGACTGCACCTCTTTCCCCTATCGCGGCGGGCGCATCCGGTTGGAAAGCGTGCCGAACGCCATTGATCAGGCCGAAGTCGTCGCGGAAAACATCCTTGGCGCGGGCAAGGAATACGTCGCCACGCCGTGGTTCTGGTCCGACCAATATGACGTAAAGCTGCAAATCGCCGGGCTAAACGCAGGCTATGACCGTGTGGTGAGCCGCCGGGGCGACGGCAGCGCGTCCTTCTGGTACTACCTCGGTGAGACGTTGTTGGCCGTTGATGCCGCGAACGACCCACGGGGCTATATGGTCGGCAAACGGCTGATCGAGGCGGGCAAATCGCCCAACCCCGCGCTGATCGCGGACCCTGCGACCGACCTCAAGGCGCTGCTCCGGCCATGAGGATCATCGCCGGAAAATACCGTGGTCGTCCGCTGGCGGCGCTTGGTAAGGGCGACGCCGGAGCGCATTTGCGCCCGACCTCGGACCGGGTCCGCGAGAGCCTCTTTTCAATGTTGACCCATCACGATGTGATCCAAAATGCGCGGGTGCTTGATCTGTTCGCAGGGACCGGCGCGCTTGGGTTCGAAGCGCTGTCACGCGGGGCCGCATCCGTTTGTTTCGTCGAAAATGGCCGTACCGGGCAACGTCTGATCGGCGAAAATACCCGCACGCTTGGGGCTGAGGCTGAAACCCAGCTGCTGCGCAACGACGCTACACGGCTCGGCCCGTGGACGCAGGACGCTTTCAATCTGGTCTTTCTAGACCCGCCTTATGGAAAATCCATGGGGCAAAAGGCGCTTGTCGCGGCTGCCGAAGGCGGCTGGCTTGCCCCCCGCGCCATGATCGTTTGGGAGGAAAATACCCCCATGCATGCACCCGAGGGATTCGCCCGGATCGATACGCGGAAATATGGCGATACCCATGTGACCCTGCTGGAAAGAGCAGCGAACTAACGGCTTTTTAACCCATACAATCCCTTTCCAAGTGGGCTCTTGTCTTTTCTTACTAATTAAGTCACCTATTGCCCGAAGGCCCGTCGCAGGTCGTGTCGGTGCCAAAGTGATATTTAAGGAAGGACATTCGATGCGCCTCAAAGCGACCACGGCCATTGCGCTGATCACATTCGCCGCCGCTCCGGCATTTGCGCAAGATAAGGCTGAGGTGCTTGGCACCTATGCCGACATCGCGCAGGCGGGCTACGAAGACAGCCTGACCACCGCGCAGACCCTGCAAAAGGCTGTTAACGCGCTGATCGAAACCCCTTCTGCCGAGGCGCTTCAGGCTGCGAAATCCGCATGGCTCGCCGCTCGTGTGCCCTACCAACAGACCGAGGTTTTCCGCTTTGGCAACGCCATCGTCGATGACTGGGAAGGCAAGGTAAACGCATGGCCGCTGGATGAGGGGCTGATCGATTACGTTGATGCGTCCTATGGCGGTGAGACGGATGAAAACCAACTGGCGGTACTGAACGTCATCGCGAACCCGAGTTTCACGCTGGGCGGGGAGAAGGTGGATGCCTCCGCGATCACGCCAGACCTGCTTGAAGGGCAGTTGCATGAGGCAGGCGCGGTCGAGGCCAATGTCGCGACCGGCTACCACGCCATCGAATTTCTGCTTTGGGGCCAAGACCTGAACGGCACTGATCACGGCGCGGGCAACCGTCCTTGGACGGATTATGCGGCGGGTGAAGACTGCACCGGCGGCAATTGCGACCGTCGCGGCCAATACCTGAAAGCGGCGACCGATCTCTTGGTCAGCGATCTGGAATGGATGTCCGGCCAGTGGGCCGAAGGTGGTGAGGCACGCGCCGCCGTGCTCGAAGACGAAGACGCCGGGATCGACGCGATCCTGACCGGCATGGGCTCGCTTTCCTACGGCGAGCAGGCTGGTGAGCGGATGAAGCTGGGCGTCATGCTGAACGATCCCGAGGAAGAGCATGACTGCTTCTCGGACAATACCCACAACAGCCACTACTACGACGGTTTGGGCGTGCGGAACGTCTATTTGGGTGAATATCTGCGCGTCGATGGCCGCGTGGTGTCTGGCGCGTCGCTGTCCGATCTCGTGGCCAATGCCGATGCCACCGTCGACGCAGACCTGCGCGCGGGGCTGAATGCTTCCATGGTGGAACTGGGTCAGATCAAGACCGCCGCCGAAGCGGGTTTCAGCTATGACATGATGCTAGAGCGGGGCAATGCCGAGGGCGAAGCGCTGATCATGAGCGCGGTCGATGCGCTGGTCAACCAGACCCGCGCGATCGAGCGGGCCGTGACCGTTTTGGGCGGTGATGAGATCGCCTTTGAAGGGTCTGACAGCCTCGACGCGCCGGACGCGGTTTTTCAATAAATCCATCTGCCCCCCGAGCCGCATTTGGGGCCGGGGGGATACGGAACGACGGGCGCGCCGGATGCCGTGCCCGTCGTTCCAAGAACCAAGGCTGCCGTCATGCGTTACTTAATCCAACTCTTTTTGGCCACCGCTGCCACGACAGCCTTCGCCGCTCCGCCGGACCTTGAGGCGCCGCATCTGAATGTGATTCCCCGCACCGCCGAAGAGGCCGCCCGGATTGCCACAGTGACGGCCCCCGCGACCGAATTCGACAGGCCCGAACCCTTTGAGACGAACCCCGCAGGTGCCGCCACGGTCAGCCCGCGCGGCAATGCTGATGCGTTTTCGCTGCCTTCGGGCAACATCCCTTTTGAGCGTGAGTTGGACTTCAAAGTGGGCAACGGGCTGTTCAAAAAGCTTTGGGTGTCGTCGCCGTCCTCCACCCTTGCCTCTGATGGGTTGGGGCCGCTGTTCAACGCGCGTTCTTGCCAGCGCTGCCACCTAAAAGACGGGCGCGGCCATCCACCCGAGGGGCCAGAGGATGACGCGGTATCGATGTTCCTGCGCATCTCGGTCCCCACCACCCCCCAAGAGGCGATGAGCGAGATCGAGGCGTTCTTGCTGTCAGTGGGGGATAGCACCCCGCGCACGCGGCCCGATCCGGTTTATGGTGGCCAATTGCAAGATTTCGGAACGGCGGGGCATCCGGCGGAATACCGGCTGGATGTGCGCTATGAAGAGGCGAAAGTCGCCCTATCCGACGGCGAAACAGCCAGCCTGCGCCGCCCCACCTACAGCGCCGAAGACCTCGGCTATGGTCCCTTGGCCGAGGGCGCAATGCTCAGCCCGCGTGTGGCACCGCCGATGATCGGCTTGGGCCTGCTTGAGGCGATCCCAGCGGCAGACATTCTGGCCCTCGCAGACCCCGAAGACGCAGATGGCGACGGTATCTCAGGCCGCGCGCAGATCGTCTGGTCGTTTGAGCACGCGCGCCCGATGCTGGGCCGTTTCGGCTGGAAAGCCGGCGCACCGACGATCCGCGAGCAATCCGCCAGTGCCTTTGCGGGCGACATCGGGATCTCCTCTCCAATCTTCGACGCAGCTTGGGGCGATTGCACCACCAAGCAGACCGCCTGCCGCGCCGCGCCGCATGGCGATGGCGACGCGCGGGCTACAGAGATCGACGCCGAAGGGCTTGATCTGGTGACCTTTTACAGCCGCAACCTCGCCGTGCCCGCCCGCCGTGATGTCTCAGCACCCGAGGTGCTGCGCGGCAAGGCGGTATTCTATGAAGCCGGCTGCACCTCATGCCATCAGCCGAAATTCGTGACCGAACGGCTGGAGGATCAACCCGAGCAGAGCTTCCAATTGATTTGGCCGATGACCGACCTTTTGCTGCATGACATGGGCGAAGGGCTGGCCGACAACCGCCCCGAGGGCCGCGCGAATGGGCGCGAATGGCGCACCGCGCCGCTTTGGGGGATTGGCTTGACCGAACAGGTCAACGGGCATACCCAATTCCTGCACGACGGGCGCGCGCGATCCTTGCTCGAAGCGGTGCTCTGGCACGGCGGCGAAGCCCAGCCTGCCCGCGATGCTGTGGTAGAGATGCCCAAAGCCGACCGCGACGCCCTGATCCGCTATCTGGAGAGCCTCTGATGCGCAGCCTTCTGACCGCCACCTTTCTGTTGTCCGCCGCCCCCGCCCTTGCCGGGGTGAGCGAGGTGATCAAAGATCACGCCCTACCGGGAACTGCCCGCTTCGCCGAGGCGACCGCCGCTCTCGACAGCGCCGCGCAGGCGCATTGTACCAGCGCGGCACTGCAGCCTTCCTATCAGGATGCCTTCGATGCGTGGCTCGGTATCGCGCATCTGACCCTGGGGCCGTTGGAAGAGGACGGGCGTGGGCTGGCCATCGCCTTTTGGCCAGATACGCGCGGCTTGGTAGGCCGCAGCGTGGCGCGATTGGTGGCCGACGAAGACCCGATTGCGACAAGCGGGGTTTTCGCCGAAGTATCGATCGCCGCGCGGGGGCTCTTTGCGCTGGAACGGCTGCTTTATGACGAAGATTTCGCAGACTACGTGACCGACAGCTATAGCTGCGCGCTGGTCCGTGCGATGTCTGCCGATCTGGCCGTGCTGGGGCGCGAGGTCGACACCGCATGGCGTGAAGATTTCGCCGCCACACTCAGCAGCGCCGGGGAGGCGGGCAACAGCCGTTTCCTCAGCCCGCGCGAGGCGTCGCAGGCGCTTTACACCGCCCTTGCCACGGGGTTGGAGTTCGTCGCCGACCAGCGCTTAGGCCGCCCGATGGGCAGTTTTGACGCCCCCAAACCGCAGGTGGCCGAGGCGCGCCGCGCAGGCCGCAGCCTGCGCAATGTGGTGCTGTCGCTTGAAGCATTGCAGGACTTTGCCCGCACCCTGTCGGACCAACCCACACCCGAAACCGACGCCGCCTTTGACCGCGCGCTTACCGCCGCCCGCGCCTTGGAAGACCCGGTCTTTGCCGGGGTGGCCGACCCGCTTGGCCGCATCCGGGTCGAGGCTTTGCAGAATGATGTGCGCGCCGTCTTGGAAACGGTGGGCGAGGAGATCGCCCCGGCACTTGGCGTCACGGTCGGGTTTAACTCGGCGGATGGTGATTGATGCCCTCGCGCCGCCACTTCCTCGCCGGTTTGGCCGCTGCCACTGAGATCGGAA